>Ga0182736_1000032_pt1 | contig 268696 bp, 214 predicted proteins | sample eDN5th30CKraftBY_FD_128882 | JGI IMG/M metagenome (GOLD analysis project Ga0182736, IMG submission 128882) | Enriched backyard soil microbial communities from Emeryville, California, USA - eDNA 5th pass 30_C Kraft BY (version 2) (version 2) | ecosystem: Environmental > Terrestrial > Soil >...
AGAGTTTCACAGAGGAAGAATTCGGATCTCTCTTCTTCTCTGTGTTCCTCTGTGATCTCTGTGGTGAAAACTTGAAAGCAGCACTTGTCCGGAAACAATGCTGATTCAGGGAACTCACGTCTCCCGCTCGCCAGGTTCTTCCCCGGTCAGAATTGTCCCACCGGGTTGCCGTCGTTGCGGCTCATCAGGTTTTCATAAATGCTGTCCGCGGGGCTGATGTTGTCGTCCAGGTCATTTGTGTGGAATCGCGATTTTGAATCGAAACGGAAGAGTTTGAACCACAAGTCACGGTGGCACGGAGAAGAATGCTCTCTGGCCCGTCCCCTCCCGAATGTGGTTCCGTCCAGGTGAGAAACCGATGGCCCAAGTCCTCCGAGGCTTCCCAGTCTCTCCCTGCCTTCGGGGTGAGAACTCGAATCGGAATGTCCACGCGGCCTACCGCTCGAGGACGGGTTCCGAAGAGGAGGAGCGAGCCGTAACGTCCTGATGTTTCTTCAGTTGCGAGATTCCCAGTGGGCTGAAGAGCAGGGCAGAGTAGAACAGGGTCGAGATGACGGAGTTCTTCAAAAACGGGAGCCCTGCGAGATAGCACTGTTTCAGGCCGGCCAGCGTTTTGGGATACCCGATGTGAATGTCGAACGCCCAGACCCCCAGATTGCTGGACAGAAAGAACAGAATCGGAGCGAGGAGGGACACGACGACCAGAGTCCCGGCCCGGAGCCCGGATGTCTGGACCTGACGCAGGATCAGCCCGATGCTGCAGGCCATGATCAGCGAGAAATAATTCATCACCTGACTCGGATAAATCGCAAAGGCAAGACCTTCCGAGACGCCATACTGCAGTCCCATGATCAGGCCGATCACGAGATCTCCGGCCAGAAACGCCAGCAACGGCACCAGAAAGCCGAGTCGCACATCACGAAACAGGGCCAGCCCGAACAGTCCCACCGCAAAGATCGGTGTAAATGTCCAGGGGTACGTGTTGTCCAGGCGGATGTCCATCCCGAAGTGCGACAGGACCGACGGCAGGATTTTGATCAGGAAGCAAAAGCCGGTGATCGCAAACAGAAAGAGCTTATTGGGAGAATACATCGAAGTCTCAACAATCTGACAAATCAACGGGCGAACCGGGCCTGCCGGGGAGATTTTCCCCGAGCCACAGTGGCATTTCATCACATCGACGCTGGAATTCGTAGGGAGCACGGAGCCTGATGCGCCGAAATGACCGGACGTTTTCCGTGGTATCAGAATCGGATTCGCCGGTCCAGCCTGCTGCCGGTTCTCAATTTCTGTCGCTCCAGATAAGATGGACGGACTCTGCAAACCCTTGATTGCAGTCGATTGCAGTCTGATTGAACCTGAGCTATTGAACGGAAACGGGTGTTCATGTCGCGTGTTGTGCTTGCCATGAGTGGAGGAGTGGACAGTTCCGCTTCGGCCTGGCTGCTGAAAGAGCAGGGGCACGAAGTGATCGGACTGTTCATGCGCTCCGGGGCAAGTGAACCGGAGACCTGTTCGACCGGTCCCGGACTGCTGCCGATCGTGAACGCCAAGTCACACAAGCAGGGGTGCTGCAGTGCCTCGGATGCGGCGGACGCCCGACGTGTTGCTGACGCACTCGATATCAGTTTTCACGCACTGAATTTCAGCGAAGCGTTCGGGCAGATCAAAGAATACTTTGCCGACGAATATCTGGCAGGCAGAACTCCGAATCCCTGCGTTATGTGCAATGTCTGGTTGAAGTTCGGCAAGCTCTGGGACTTTGCGGAGCAGGTCGGAGCCGAGTACATCGCCACCGGGCATTATGCGTCACTCCGCCCGGTTCCGGGAGAAGAGCGTCCCGGTCTGTTCCGTGGAGTGGATCAGGGAAAAGATCAGTCCTACGTTCTCTTCGGAATTCGACCGGATCTGCTCGACAAAATTCTGTTCCCCGTCGGCGGCTATCAGAAAGAGCATCTGCGGGAACTCGCACGCCACGCCGGGATCCGCACCGCCAACAAACCGGACAGCCAGGAAATCTGCTTTATTCCGGACAATGACTATGGACGCTTTCTCAATGATTTCCGCGGGCCGCAGGAAACCGATGGGGAACTGGTCGATACCGCCGGAAATGTCGTCGGACATCATCAGGGGTATCAGCATTTCACCATTGGACAGCGTCGAGGACTGGGAGTGACTTTCGGTGAACCCCGGTTCGTCGTCCGGATCGAACCGGAGACCCGACGTGTCGTTCTCGGGCGTCATGAAGAACTCGGACGCCGGACCCTGCAGGCCAATCGCCTCAACTGGCTGAAGCAGGAGATGACCTTCCCGTTCCGGGGAACCGCCCAGATTCGTTATCAGCACACTCCAGGCGGGTGTGAAGTGCGACTGCTGGACGAGGACCGGATGGAAGTGGAATTCGATCAGCCCCAGTTCGGCGTCGCACCCGGTCAGGCCGTCGCGATCTATGACGGAGACCGCATTCTGGGTGGCGGATGGATTCTTTAATGACAGTGACCCGGCCGCTGATCACTGTTCCGGGCCGTTCGACGGCGTTCCGGAACGTCTCCTGTTTCCAGCGTCGCAGAGCAGTCCTGTCTGTCTGTGATGGATTGATCCCAACGCGATTCGAAAGTGGTTGGAAATGAAGCTCCGGCGACATCCTGAAGATTTTGAAGTACGGGAGCGGAGCACGCTCCCGATCAGTGCTGCCGGGCCCTATGCGGTGTATGAACTCGAGAAAACCGGCTGGACGACGCTGGATGCGCTGGACCGCATTGCCCGACAGTTGGGACTGGCGAGAAAGATGATTCAGCATGCCGGGATGAAAGACCGGCATGCGGTGACGTCGCAGCGCGTCACCATTCGCAACGGCCCGCGCCGCTCCTGGCAGGATCAGTCACTGAAATTGAACTATCTCGGGCAGTCGCTGCGGGAAATTGGAGCCGAGGACATCTCGGAAAATCAGTTCCGGATCGTGCTGCGGTCTCTCACCACGGAAGAACAGCAGTGTGCCGCGGCCGCGTTGCCGGAAGTGCAGCAGGCGGGGATTCCGAATTACTTCGACGACCAGCGGTTTGGATCCTGGTTTCCGGGGAAGGGATTTATCGCGACGGCCTGGATTCGGGAGCAGTATGAACAGGCACTGTATCTGACCTTTGCCGAACCGGAGCCGCTCGACGATGCCGAGGAACGGGAACAAAAGTCGATTCTGCAGGATCACTGGGGAAACTGGATGGAGTGCAAGAAACTGCTCTCCCGTTCCCATCGACGCAGCGTCGTCACCTACCTGTGTGATCATCCCACCAACTTCAAGGGAGCCTGGGGAACGGTGAATGGAGATCTGCGGGGACTCTTTCTCTCGGCGCTGCAGAGTGACCTGTGGAATCAGATGGCCAGTGAGCGATTTCTGACTCTCTGCGGTCCGGAGCAGGTCGCCTCGATCGCACTGCGGACCGGGCCGGTCTATTCTCCCCGTCAGTTACAGGAACCGTTGAGGTCCCAACTCTGGTCGGAACACTGCCCGCTCCCGTCCGGACGGGTCTCGCTCGATGAGTTTTCTGATCCCGAACAGACGGAACAGGCACTCGCCCGACTGGGATGGACACTGCGAGAACTGAAAGTGAAGTTTCCCCGTGATCGGTTCTTTTCGCGGAGTCGGCGGGCCCTCATGATTCCGGTGCAGAACCTCACCGGAGAATTCGCAGCGGACGAACTGGATGCCGGCGGGAGAACCAAACTGACATTGCAGTTCGCTCTGCCGCGCGGGGCCTATGCGACGATGCTCGTCAAGCGGCTGTTGCTGGGAGGCAGTGATCTGTCTGACCTGCAGAGCAGCCATGAGACGGAGGAGTGATGCAATCCCGTTCCCGGTCTTCGCGAACCCGAAACTGGCTCATCGCCATCATTGTTGTCGCCGGTCTGCTGCGCGTCGGAGCGGCGTGTGGTCTGCAGTTTCTGCTCGATCACCGCTGGCACCGGGATTTTCTGATTGAAGGAGATGCGGAAGGGTACTGGCTGCTCGCCCAGCAGATTGTGAAAGGGGAAGATTATGCCATTCACAATCCCCCGCGCTATGCTCTGAGAATGCCAGGCTTCCCGGCACTGCTGGCGATTCCGGTCGCCTTGTTCGGGCCGTCGTTGTTTGCAGCGAGACTGTTTCTGGCCGGCATCGGAACACTCGCCTGTGCGCTCACGTATCTGCTCGGAAAGCGCCTGTTCAATGAACGGGTAGGACTGATCGCGGCAGGGCTCACGGCAATCTCACCGACATTTATCGTGTTCTCAGTCGAGTTTCTCTGTGAGACGGCCTTTGCTGTGATGGTGCTCTGGAGTCTGATCAGCGGGCATCGTGTGTTTCAACTTCTGTCAGAAGCACGGCTCCCCGCCGGAAAAATTCTACTGCATTCCCACCTGACAGGTCTGGCCATTGCCGCGGGAGTCTATCAGCGTCCCAGTTGGATCCTGGCAGCGCCCATCGTGGCCGGATTGCTCCTGTTGACCGCCCGTCCCGGTCGGCGGATGGCCTCCCTGTCGGCCGGAGTCCTGATTGTCGTCGGGATGGTGTTGGTGCTGCTCCCCTGGGGAATTCGAAATCAGGTGGTCACCGGGCACTTCACCCTGACGACCTTCTGGATGGGCCCCAGTCTGTATGACGGACTCAATCCCGACGCGACCGGGGACAGCAATATGGAGTTTTACGACCGGAACCCGGAGACTCGCGGGATGTCGGAATTCGAAGTGGACCAATACTATCGGGCGAAGGGACAGCAGTTCGCACTCGAAAATCCCGGGCGAACGCTGGAACTCGCGGCTCTGAAAGCGGTTCGGTACTGGAAACCCTGGCCGAATGCCGAACAGTTCCGGCATCCGCTCGCGATGATTTCCGTCTCGGTGCTGTGGGTTCCAATGCTCCTCTTGGCTGGTCTGGGGGCGGTCTGGCTGCTTCGAAATCGGGAGGGGACGGGGGGTGTGTTCGTTTGTTCAGGTAGCGTTCCTTGCCAGACGCTCCGTGAGGCAATCTGGTCTGTCTCGATTCTGGCGGGACCGATATTCTATTTTGCGATTCTCCATCTGATTTTTGTGAGTTCCCTGCGCTACCGATTGCCGGTGGAATACCCCTTACTGGTCCTGGCCGCGCTGGGGATTGTGATCTGTTTTCGCCTGGGGCGAGGATGTTCAGAGGAGAACAGTCAGAACGCGCCTGTCACGTCCGGACGGGCAACGGTCTGACAGACTCGGTTTCAGACTCTTCCGTGAAAGCGGATGAAGGAAAGTTTGCGTAGTGACTTGGAATGGAATCCGAGACACGCTGCTCTGGATGGTCGTGCTGCTGCTGCTGGCAGTCATCGCCATCGGCGGGATCTCTGCGCGCTGGTGGGCCGCCCGTGATGATCTGCTGACGGACCTGGTCCGGACTCACCTGTCACAGTCACTCCCGGATTGCAATGTCACGTTTGAGTCCGTGCGGTGTCTGGAACTTTCCCGCTTCGAGATCTCGCAACTGGTCGTTCAGGCACGTAAGACCGGGGAAGATCTGCTCCGCGCTCCCCGCGTCGTGATTCAGATCGATTCCAGGATCCTGACGCAGCATCAACGGGTCGTCATTCGTGAACTGGTTGCTCATTCACCGGAAGTCCATTGCATCCGCGATCAGAACAACCGCTGGAATTGGGAAGGGATCGCCGTCAATACCCCTCCCTCGAGTGTGTCGCCGGAGTGGACGATCAAGAATGGTGCGATTCGGGTCGGGTTCGCCTCGCCGGTCAATGGACAGACACGGTTCATCAACATTCAGGGAATTCAGGCGACACTCCGTCCGGAGTCGCATCAGCGATACGATTTTGATGGTCTCGGCGCGGCGGAAGTGTTCGGAAACCTGCAGCTGTCCGGATTGCTCGACGTCGGAACAGGAGAGTGGCATGTTCGCGGCGCGGCCGGAGACGTCCGTCTGGGAGATTCGCTGCTCGATCTCGCGGCCCGATTCTCACCGGATGTTCAAGAGCAGCTGACGATGCTGCGCAGCACCAATCAGGCGCTGTTGAGTCAGGCACTGACGCACCAGCCGGCCCGAGCCGTTTCCGCCGGAGAATTGACTCCGCTGCCATTGGTCACGGCCTCCAGTCACAGCCGGGAACGTCCCATCGAACCGGCCAGCCTGCTGAGAGCCGACCTGGCGATTCAGTTTGAACTGGGCCAGAGCCGTCCGGAATCGAAGCTGGATTACCTGCTGACCGGACAGGTGTCTCATGGTCAGGTTTCAGAGCTGCTGCTCCCGGTTCCGCTGTACGATCTGGACGGCAAGTTTCGACTGTCACCTGATCTGCTCGAAATTCGGGATCTCCGTGCCGCCAATGGTGCGAGCACGCTGTTCATTAACGGATCCGCATCGCGCGTCGCCGGGAAGTGGGGGAAAAATTTCCTGGTTCGTGCCACGCAGTTGAGCCTGGATGACCGCATCCGCAGTTTTCTCTGGGGGAAAGCGGCCTACTTCTTTGACCTGCTGTCACCCAGCGGAACGTTTGACCTGTCAGTGGCTGTCACACAGAAACCGGGCGCACCACTGGAGTGGCGGCTCGAAGATTTCAAGGCGATCAACTGCCGGTCGATCTGCGACTTCTTCCGCTATCCTGTCGATCGGATTCACGGGGAAATCCAGCAGCAGGGAGACCTGTTCCTGTTGAATCTTCAGGGAGAGGCCGCCGGCCGTCCCGTCAAGTTGTCCGGGCAAGTGGCTCCCCAGCGGACCAATCATGATGTGGATCTGAAGATCGAAGTCACCGGGATGCCGGTGGATCAGGCATTGCAGAATGCCTTGCAGCGTCCGGAACAGAAACCGATCCGCACCGCACTGGAATCCCTGCGACTCAATGGGACCTCCGGTGATGTTCATGTCCGTGTCGTGCGTAATCCTGAAACGAATGGCCGCGTGTTCGTCTGTATCGATGGAGAACTCGTCGACGGAACCATGAACTACAGCGGATTTCCGTATGAACTGACCAGTCTTCGGGGGAAGCTGCGATTCAACCCGTTTGAACGCAACACCTGGATCTTTCAGGATCTCTACAGCAAGCATGGCATCGCCGAGATCACCGGGCGGGCCATCTACGATTTAGAAGAGTCCACCGGACAGCTGGCGATCGAAATGTCCGCGCTGCAGTTGCCGCTCGACTTCGATCTCGAACGGGCCACGACGGCCGCCAGCCCGGAAATGAAAACGGCCTGGAATGATTTCGGGATCAAGGGGAACGTCGACATCGACAACGTGTCTCTCGCCTGGAGTCCCGGCGAGAAATGTCAGGTGACGCTCGACGGAATTCACTGGACCAACGGCCAGCTGACTCCCAAGTCGCTGCCATACACCTGGCAGAATGTGGCGGGAACTTTGCGCTGGGACGGTTCCCGCCTGCGGATCCATTCTTTGCAGGGAGATCACGGCGGAGCCTACATGCTGGTGAGCGGCGCCGCGCCGGATTCAGCGTATGTTCATATTGCACCCTCCCCGGATGTCGCGTGGAGGTTGTTTCTCGATGAGAAAACGCTCCATATCCGGAAGCTCAGTCCTGATGACGAGCTGAAACGGGCGGTTCCAGGTCACATCGCCGCTACGCTGAACGCAATTCAACTGAAGAACGTGATCGACGTGACCGTCGGGCTGGATGTGAAAGGCTGGACGGCATTCCCGGACCTGATGACCGCCAGCTGGTCGACGTTTGTCACATTGAACAACAACGAGCTGATCGCCGGAATTCCGCTGACCGCTGTGAATGGAAACATCGTCCACCGGGGGAGCTGGGATGGCCGGAATCTCGAGATGGAAGGGTTCGGAGAACTGGAATCGCTGAGAGCACTCGAAATGCCGTTTCGCAAAATTCAGGGGCCGTTTCTGCTGAAAGACAATCGCCTGACAATCGGTGCGCCGAAGCTTTCCGGAAATGAGCCGGTTCACAGTCCCGGCAATCCGTACCGCAAACAATCCGTTCGGGCCAGGCTCTACGGGGGGCAGATCGGCATTGATGTGGAACTGTTATTGTCCGGCAACTCTGAATCGCTGCCTTATCGTGTCGAGCTGGCTGTCAATGATGTCGAACTGGGAGAATGGGCGCGCGAACACAACTATCAGAAACTGCTGGGGAAAGTGAACGGCGTGCTGCAGGCCTCTGGTCGGGGAACCGATACCCGATCGACCACTGGTCAGGGATGGGTGCAGATTACCCCGGCCGCTCTTTATGAACTGCCGGTGTTTGCCCAGATGATGACGATCCTCAGCTTCCGTCCCGCTCAGCCGGGGGATGCGGCGTTTGATTATGCCTATGCCGACTTCACGATCCATGATGAAGTGTTCGACTTCGGGAATATTGAACTGGTGGGAGACGCACTGAACTTCGGGGGACGGGGAACTGTGGGGTACGCCGGTTCCAAGACCGGAGCCCTCTCGCTGGATTTCAATTCCCGCGCGAATCGCCGATTGCCGCTCATTGGTCAATTGGCCGGCGGCTGGGTCTGGGTGCAGGTGCTCGGTTCATTGCAGTCTGGCCCCATCGCGAAAATTCAGCCGACGATTCCTTATCTGGATGACGCGTTCGCGAACTTCCGCCAGGCCGTCGATTCCGGTCAACGCCAGCCACGGACGCCGCCACGACTCGGCCGACCACCCACAGCCGGTCAGCCCCCCGCCGTCAACTGACGGGCAGTGGGCGCTGCAGAGTCGCTGACTTCCACAAACAGTTCGACGGTGAAACGTCAGAACCACCGGAAAGAATACTCCTGAAACCGGGACCAGGCGCCTGATCGCTCGAGTTGTCACCCGATGCGCATCCTGGATCCGGCTTCGTCGGATCAATGAGGGACCCGGGTGAGTTCGAGGATCTGTTGAATGATCTGCCGTGCCCGTTGGCGCTGACGTTCGCGAATCACCGCGCTGCAGACGACACGGTGGGCCAGAACAGGAATCGCCAGGCGTTTGACATCGTCGGGGATTGCGTAGTTTCGTCCTTCACACAACGCCAGGCTCTGGACGGCGCGATACAGGGACAGCACTCCCCGGGTACTGACTCCCAGGCTGAGTTCCTTGTGTTCCCGGGTCGCTTTCGCGAGATCGATGATGTAATCGGAGATGGAATCTTCAACCGTGACGTTCCGGACCTGTTCCTGCAGTTGGACCAGTGCAGCTCCCGTCATGACGGCAGGCAGTTTCTCGACCGGCTCGCCGGTGCGGTGTGTCGTCAGGACCGCCCGTTCGGCGTCATGGCTCGGATAGCCGACTTCCGTACAGACCATGAAACGGTCCATCTGGTTTTCCGGGAGCGGATAGGTCCCTTCGAATTCGAAGGGGTTCTGTGTGGCAATCACCAGAAACGGGGGATCCAGCGGATAGGTCTCGCCGTCGGAAGTGACCTGCCGTTCCATCATCGCTTCCAGCAGCGCACTTTGTGTTCGAGGTGTGCTGCGGTTGATTTCGTCGGCCAGAAACACATTGGTGAAAATCGGGCCCTTGCGGAACTCGAAATCTCCCCGTCCCTGCAGGAAGATGCTCGATCCCAGAATGTCGCTGGGCAACAGGTCGGGAGTACACTGCAGTCGCTTGAACGTGCAGTTCAGACTGTGAGCGATGGCTTTGGCCAGCGACGTCTTTCCCAGCCCCGGGGCGTCTTCCAGCAGCAGGTGCCCTTCCGCGAGCAGAGTCACAACGCACAGTCGAATGACGTCCCGCTTGCCGAGCAGAACATTGGCAATGTTGTCTTCCAACTTGCGGATCGAGGCATTGATCTCGTGACTCACAAGACTCTCCAACCGGACGGTCAATTAAGGGAACTGGAACAGATCGGTCGCGAATGCGTTCGGCGCCGGAACGGACAGGGTTCTCCGCACGCCAGTCGTGACTCACAATAACAATTTCACAGGCAGGATTCCTCTTTCCGCAGCCGGAAAAGTGGGACGGATTCCCGCCTTGCGGATCCGTGAGCGATTCGACCGGACAGGGTTACTTGTCCCCTTTGAAAACGACTTTCGTCCGGGTCACCAGATCGTGCAGTGCTCTCTTTTCCGGGTGGAACAGGCACATCAGGAACGGCAACCCGAACGAGAAGTACCAGAGGACCCGCAGAAACCACTTCGCGCTCGCCTGTTTCAGTGTCAGGGCGTTGTCGTTTTCCGTCACGACGATCAGGCCAAAGATGTCTTTCCCCAGGGTCGATTTGAGCTGTGAGGACTCCTGAATCGACCAGTACATCCACGAGGTGTAGACCGTGAGCAGCAGCAGGCCAACCGGCAGCATGGAAGGATTGAAGAACCAGAACTGCGCCGTAAAGGCCACCAGTAACCAGAATGCGACCAATGCTTTCGGATTTCCTGTGATCAGAAATCCGGTCAGCGGCATGAACCACATGTCGACCGTGTGTGCCAGATACCGCACCCAGTACGTGGCCGGGGTTCCGGGCAGAATCCGGGTCACCAGATCCAGGGAATGGCTGCGGTAATAGCCGAACAGGCCCGTGGCTTTCATGACGAAGACGGCCGGGAACCCTGCCGTCAATGCGATGGGAGCGAACAGGATCGCCGTCGCGAGAATGTTCAACGGTCCTTTGAGCAGATAGTACCAGGCCGACGACTGGTCGCTGCCCAGGTCGGCGATTCCCATGATCCAGAGTGCCGCGCTGCCGGAGAGTCCGGGGGTATACTTGCCTTCTGCTTCTTCGGCTCCGACGATCAGTTCACTCACAAACGGATTGGATGCTCCGATCAGATAGAACAAGCCCGCGGCGATCAGAATGGTCGGCAGGCACATCAGGGCAGAGATCAGGAGCAGATAGAGCGTCGGGCCGACATTCTTTCCCAGGATCGCCAGCAGTTCCCAGAGAATCCAGGCTTTATAGGTATGCCGGGTCTGCATGTGGATCAAGGCAATGGGAAAGACCAGAATCGGAAGGATCTGGAGTGCGGCGAATCCACCAATCAGGAACCAGGGGTTTTCCGCCAGAGGGTTTCCGGTGAAGAGCATGTATCCGTACAACGCCAGTCCCAGCGGCAGCATTGGACCGATGACAACCAGCGGCCAGAAGAGAGTCCGCGTTCCGCCGGCGACAGACTGGAAGAAATCAAAATGCACCCGATCTTCGCGGAAGGGTTCCTTCAGCATCGTTGACGTAATGACTTTCAGCTGCACGTAGAGATACCATCCGGGAATCCCGAAGCCGGTCATCAGCGTCAAACCACCCCAGAACGCCTTGGTGGGGGCTTTCTCGCAGAAGACAAATGCCATGTAGGCACAGGTGGCGTTCAATGTGGCAAACAACCACCAGAACAGTCCGGTTCGGAATGCCAGATTGGCGTTCTCCATCATGAATGCCCAGGCATCCTTCCAGAGGTTCGCGTAGAACTGGGAAGGATCTGGACCTTTGATCGACCGCCGGCGTTTCTCCCCGGCGTCCATCTCTCCCTTTTCCACGTTCATTCCGCAATTGCGACAGACCGGATCTTCCGGATCCAGTTCTTTGGCACAATACGGGCAGATCTGTGGCTTGTCCCCGGTTTCCTGCAGTCGATCGAGATCCAGAGACCCGAAGTCGATCGGCTTTTCTCCCTGCGGGCGTTTCGCCGTTGCCGCGGCGGGAGCGGACTCCCCGGGAACTTTGATTTTCGTGCCGCATTTCGGACAGGCGATCACCTTGCCGCGTGCCTTGTCTGGCGCGTTCAGAACCGTTTCGCAACCCGTACATCGAATTTTAGGCATCGTGTTTCCACCGCACGGCGGGATGATCGAAATGGAGGAAATCCCTGCCCCTCATTTCCGGCCGGAGCCTGTGGGGAAGTGCAGGGACATCAACAGGTTGTCGTTCGGCCATCAGGAATATGGCAGATGTGACGTTCTCAGGATTGAGCAAACTGCTCGGGCGCCAATTTATCAATTTCCCCCAGCGTGTCGCCAGCGGCCGGGGAGAATCGGCGAAATCTGCGAGTCTCCCCGGCGGAATGCCCCGGATTTCTGTGGAGCGGGAACTCTGATTGACGGAATTTGCCCTCCTTTTGAGACTCCGGCTTCCTGTCCCTCCGCAGTGCGATCGGTCGTCCTGTTTCAGAACCTGTTTCAGAAATGGCGCGGAGCGGTTTTCCGCAAAGGATCCAGAATGCCTTGGCGGGCACGGCAGGGAGAATTTCGGGACAGACTCCGGGAGCAGTTTGCCAGTGGCTCTCAGCAGGCTGGCCGTCAATCGAGGAAGTGGATGTGATGATGACATTGGATTCTCAACGCATTCTGCGGCAACGGCGAACAATCGGTCACCGGTTGAACTCCCGCCGTGTGAATTCCCGCTCTGTGAACTCCCACTGTGTGATCGCCTGTCTGGTCACCTCGCTGCTGGCGGTCACATCCGAACTGCCGGCCCAGGTTCCTGCTGCCGGAAACAATGGCGTCGCCGTGTTGAGTGACGGGCGGATTGTTCAGGGAGAACTGACGGAAGTGCCCGGTGGATATCGAGTCACTACCAGCAGTGGCGGACAGTTTGTCATCCCCTTTGATCAGATCAGCGTGACGTCCGCCTCGATCGCCGGGGCCTACGAGGCGTACCGGGACAGCATCAAATCGCCGACGGCGGAAACACATCTGATGCTGGCGGAATGGTGTATGGGAAACGGGCTCTGGGCGCAGGCGTACGCGGAAGTTCAGTCGGCATTGAAACTGGAGCCGATGCGGCAGGACGCCCATCTGCTGTTGAAACGTCTCGACACCTATCTCGCGGCACAAGACGTGTACAAAAGGGGACAGAAGCCGTCCGCTTCCGCTCCGGCTTCCCCCCCTGTGATCGTGGAGGAGGAGCCGCGTCCCGCTGCTGCTCCACGTTCCGTGCATGTCACGTACGTGACGCGCGTCCAGCCCATCCTGATGAATTCCTGCGGGAACGGCGCCTGTCATGGGCAGATTGCCAAAAATGAGTTTCGTCTGAAAAACGTCCGGCTGGAATCCCGCAATCTGAAAATTGCGTCGGAAGAGAATCTGACCACGCTGCAGGACTGGATCGATTTCGATCGGCCGGAAAACAGTCCTTTGCTCGTGCATGCGAGCGATGGAGCCCCGCATCATCGTGCGCTGTTCGCCGGGCGGCGTCATGCCCAGTACGTGGTGATCGAAGAATGGATTCGGCAACTGGTATCGGAACAGAAAAAGGCATTCCCCGCTCCGGTGGCGGCAACGCCGACACGTTCCGGAGTGGTGCCGGTCAGTGCTGAGCGAGTCGTTCCGCAACCGGCTCCGGAAAAGTCTGAGGGGGCATTCCCCGCAGTCATGCCGGGGAGTCAGGCCCCTGAGATCCAGCAGGCCCGTCGCGTGATGCGTCCTGATGCATTTGATCCGGCGGCCTTCAATCAGATGATGCAGCAGACTCCCTGATTGCCGCCGGGACGAGAGCCGGTGGTTCCGGCATCTGCTTCACCGCGTTTCAGATCAGAAGTCGCCGCTGATCTCCATGCGGAGTCATGAACACTCTGGTCACACCCCGTCACGTTCGGTACTCTGATCGTGAGGAAGTGCCATTCGATTGGAATTCATCTGCTGGGGACTGAGGTGATGACAGATCCAACACGGTCGGCCATGGGACGACGTGCTTTTCTTCAGGCCTCGGCGTTCGGTTCTGCCGCCTGGATGATGACGGCTCAGGCAGCCTCTCCGGTGCAGAGAACAGACAAGTCTTTCTTCAAGTTGTCGCTCGCCGCTTATTCTTTCCATCGTCAGCTCACCAGATTCTGGCCGAAGCCGTCGGGGCCGCCGGGGACGATGACGCTGGCGGATTTCATCCAGTATGCCGCAGAGCAGGATCTCGATGCGGTCGAGCTGACGAGTTACTATTTCCCGAATCCTCTGGCGACTGCCGACCTGAACGCGATCAAAGAGCAGACATTTCGATTGGGACTTGATCTCTCCGGGACGGCGATCGGGAATGATTTCTGTCTCGCTCCGGGCGCGGCCCGGGATGCTCAGCTGGCTCTCTGCCGGACCTGGATTGATTACGCCGCGGAAATGGGGGCGCCTGTCATCCGGATTTTCGCCGGACAGATTCCCAAAGGGGACACAGAAGACGCGGCAGTCGCCCGTTGTGTTGAAGCGATCAATGAATCGGTTCGCTATGCGGCGCAGCGGGGTGTCGTGCTGGCACTGGAGAACCATCACGGGATCACCGCGACGGCCGGTCAATTGCTGAAAATCGTGGAGCAGGTGACGCCGTCTCCCTGGTTCGGAATCAACTTCGACAGCGGTAACTTTCACACGGAAGATCCTTATGCCGATCTCGAGAAGATTGCCCCGTATACAGTGAATGCGCAGATCAAGCTCAGCATGAAATCGCCGGCAGGAGTCAAGACGGCCGCGGATCTGCCGCGAATCGTCTCGATATTGAAGCAGGCCCGATATCGTGGCTACCTTGTTCTGGAGTACGAGGAACCTGATGATCCGCGCGTGGAGATTCCGAAGGCACTCCACACGCTGCGTGAACTGATTGCGTGACACCCTTGCGCGACTGAGGTTTCGTCCGATTCGCATTCTCGCAGCCAGGGACTCACGCATGCTTCGCCTGATTGTCATGTCCGGGGTGCTGGTCCTGTGCTGTTGCGGTCCGGCACGGGCGCAGCCGGAGGGGTTTGTCGGCGCTGTGGCGAAAGCCAAATCAGAAACGCTTTTCGCTTTCTCTCCTCAACCGGCTTTACAGGGGAAGCTTCCCCGGAAATGCCGGCTGATTCCCTTGCCGGATCTGGAATTCACCGGGCCGAAACCGTCTCATCCGTTTGTCCTGGGGAATTTCTACGCGGATGCCCGCTGGGGAATTGTGAATGGTTCGCTGGGAGTGCTTGACGGAAAGAACGGAGCCCTGCAGATTGCCTGGGCCGATCAGTTCTGCCTGGAAGGAATCATGGAGCAGGGAGGACTTGGCGGCTGGTTTCTCTTGCTGGGCTGGGATGAGGGGCGTGGTTTTGCCGTGTCGAATGTCACCTTGAAAGACAGCGGAAGTCCCTGGTTTGTCACAGAGTTTCGCGGTGGCAAGGCGATCGAGGGTCGCTCTCAGGAGTTCGAGAAATTCGAATGGAAAGGGGAACAGCCCTTTCGACTGGTGATGGAGGAGAGCAGACTGACATTCGAAATCGGTCGCCATCGACAGTTTCATGAACTGCCAATCGAAGGATACGCCCCCGGTCGGATTATTCTGGGAACGTATGACACCCGATACGGCCCGAGACCGTTGCTGGTGAAATCCCTGAAACTGCGGGCGATTGAGGGAGCCGTTTCAAAATAAAGCCCATCAAAGATCCTCCTGAATCCGGTCGATGAGAATCTCGATCATCAACGGGTGAAGACCCAGGGGAGGGGAGAGATGGCAGGTCTTTCCCGGATAACGTCGGAGAAAATCGGCTCGTGCCTGTTCCAGATCTTCCTGGACATGGGCCCCGGCCGACAAAAAGTAGGGGAGAATGCGAATGTCTGTTGCCCCTTGTTCAACACAGCGATTGAGCCCCTCGGGAATGGTCGGGGCAGCGAGTTCGAGATAAGCGATTTCGACCAGTTGATCGGACAGTCGACGTCGCAGAGATGCGGCCACGGCGACCAGATCGGCATTCGCTTCGGGGCGGCGGCTGCCATGGGCGATCAGCAGAAGAGCATTGGGCATCGACGGATTTCCATTTTCCGAAGAGAGCGTGATTTCGAGCAAATGGCTCTGGTGAATTGTCTGTGAATGGCAGACCGTCGACCCCCAGGAGTCACGGTTGTCTTTCCTTCCTGTTTCTTCCTTTCAAATCAGATCACTTCTCCCGTGACAGATCCAGAGATTCCAGCACGTTCTTCCTCAGAAATTCCCAGTCAGGTCGGCAGCTATCGAATCGAACGGCTGATCGGTGCCGGAGGGATGGGGACGGTTTACCTCGGTGCGCATGTCGATACCGGTGATCTGGCGGCCATTAAGATTCTCCCCCCTTCCATGGCCCATGAGGAAGGATTTGTCGCCCGGTTCGGGCGGGAAATCACGGCCATGAAGAATCTGCAGAGCCCGCAGATTGTCGAATTGTATGAGAGCGGAGAAGATCTGGGAACATACTACTATGCGATGGAGTATGTTCCCGGAGAAACATTGACGGAACGCCTGAAGCGGGAGAAACGGATTCCCTGGCAGGAAGTCATTGAAATCGCCGTTCAGGTCTGCAAGGCACTCAAAGCGGCTCATAACAGCGGAATCGTGCATCGTGACCTCAAACCGTCCAACCTGCTGTTGTCTTCAGACGGACAGGTGAAACTTTCGGATTTTGGAATCGCGCAGGTGTTCGCGAGTTCCAAGTTGACCATTACCGGAGGGATTCTCGGGACCGCGGAGTATATGTCCCCGGAACAGGCGCAAGGACGCCGGGCGACAAAACAGAGCGATATCTATTCGCTGGGAGCGGTCATGTATGTCATGCTCACCGGACGCCCCCCTTTCACGGGAAAGACGACCCTGGACATCATCCAGAAGCACAAGTTCTCTCAGTTCGACAGTCCGAAACGAATGGTCTCTGAGATTCCCTTCTGGCTTGATGAAGTGGTCTGCAAATGCCTTGAGAAGAAGCCGGAGAACCGCTACCCGGATGCCTATGTACTGATGTTGCGTCTGCAGGAAATCGTCAAGAAGATCGAACTGAAGAATGCCGGGGGAGACGAGAGCCCGTTTTCTGCAGATGCTGCGACAGCGGCGGATTCTCCCTTGCAGGACGGAGAAGGGCATATCGGCGGAACGCTGGCCCGTGACCTGTTCCGGATGCAGGCGGAAGCGGATGAGCGTCCGTCTGTTCTGCATCGCTGGCTGGACAACACCTGGGTTCTGATGGGGCTGCTGGTTCTACTGGTTGTGGGAACGTATCTCCTGCTGCAGGTCCGCAGCCTGAATCCGGAAACCCGGTTCGCGCACGGAGAATCGATCATGCAGGAGCCGGAAGGACCCGACTGGGACATCGCCCGCGACCGGTATTTTCAACCATTGCTGGAACGGGACGCGGAAACCTGGGGACCCAGAGTTCAGCCGCATCTCGACCGCATCCGACTGTATGAGCTGAAGAAAAAGCTGCTGGGAAAGGGGATCAGCCGGGAGCCGTTGCCACGGTCGGAGCCGGAAGCCGTCCTGCGACAGATTCTGGAACTGCGTCAGTTCGGAAAGAACGAGGCAGCGCTGACCAAACTGACCGCGCTCGCCACGCTGATTCAGGATCAAACCGATTTCGAGCAGTATGCCGGGGTTCTCGAGTCTCTCAAAGAAGAACTGACCCGACAGGCCACAACGGACCGCTTCCAGTATGTGGAACAGGCACTGGCCCGGGCAGCGGAATTGCAGAAGTCGGGGAAACTCGCCGAGGCCCGGGAGATTTGGCGCAGTGTCGTTGCCCTGTATGATTCCGATCCGGGAGCACAGTCACTGGTGTCCCAGGCCAGAAAGTTGCTGGCCGAAACTCCGGAGTAGAACCGCCGTCGGCGACGTGTGTGTGCATTTTTCGTCTGATCCGGCTGAGAGAGAATAACGCTGAGAAAGAACAACATGGACCTGCGGCCTCATATTCGTGACGTTCCCGATTTCCCCAAACCCGGAATTCTGTTCCGTGACATCACTCCGCTGCTGGCTCATCCTGAAGCCTTCCGGGACTCCATTCGTCAACTGGCCGACCATTACCGGTCGATGCAGGTCACGGCCATCGCCGCGGCCGAAGCCCGGGGATTCATCTTCGCGGCACCGCTGTCACTGGAACTGAATGCCGGGTTTGTGCCGGTCCGGAAGCCTGGGAAGCTGCCGTTCGAGAAACAGTCGTTTCACTATGAACTTGAGTACGGCACGGATACGCTCGAAATCCATACGGATGCTTTCAAACCGGGAGATCGGGTGCTGCTGATCGACGATCTGCTGGCGACGGGCGGAACCATGAACGCGTGCACGAAACTCGTCGAACAATCTGGTGCGGTCGTCGTGGGGTGTGCGTTTGTTGTGGAATTGACCTTCCTCAACGGGCGCGAGCGACTGGCTCCATACGACGTGTTCAGCCTTCTCTCGTACGACGGAGAGTAACCGGCCCCATGCAGACAGAATTCACTCTGCTGCTGTTGATACTGGTGCCGTTGCTGACGGCCGGGGTCCTGTTGTTGTGGAGTCTGCGCCCACCGGCCCGATTCCGCATGATGTTTCTCTGGCTCGCGCTCAATGCTGGTGTGGGGCTGACAGCGGCGCTGCTGCTGTCAGAAGCCGCGCTCTTGAATGCATCGACAGGACTGACGACCGGTGTCATTTCCTCAGTTCAGAATTTACCGCTTCTGCAACTGGATCGAGAGTCGATCTGCTGGCTGATCGCCAGCGGAACGCTCACGCTGTTGTTACTGCACTGGCCAACCGTCCTTCGCCCTGCGCAGGTTCGATTTCGTGAAGCCGCGCTCGGTCTCACCGCGTTTGCGGCGTCGACGGTGGCCATCTTCGCTGATGGAGTCTGGTTGCAGTGGGGAGCCAGCATGGTCACCGGCTGGCTGCTGTTTTTCATCCTCACCTGTGATCCGGAACAGGAACAGGCAGAATCTTCAGCCGGGACCTGTCTCATCTGGTGGACGCTGGCCGATTTCAGCTGGATCTTTGGACTGCTGACATTGGAACAGGTCTGGACTTCGCCGAGACTCTCGGTTCTGACGAACTGGGAGCATCTGCAGGGACTCTCTCCAGAGCAGATGTCTCTCACCGTCCTGGGACAACTCTTCCTGCTGGTGGCGCTCATCATGCGTTCGGGGCTCTTCCCGCTGATGATCTGGACCCGTCACGTTCCGTTCGACTTTCGGAAGATCGCCTGGGTGCTGGTGTTTGGAATGGGACTCTCCGGCATGGTGTTTCTCCGCTGGGGGCCGATGTGGAACGCATTCGCGGAAACGCATCAGCTGATCACCGGAGTCGGAATGTTCTCCGTGATCATGCTCAGCCTGCAGTCCGCATTCGGATTGCGCGGAAGTCGGCGATTGCTGGCGGTGGCCTCTTCACAGATCGGATTGGTCTGGCTGGGGCAGGGGATGAGCGGGGACACGGTCGCTTCGTTCGCCCTCCTGACTTTGGTGTCCGTCATCTCGCTGGCGGCCATTCTCGCTGTCGGGCTCGACCATCTTTCCATTCGTCCGCCGGGTTCCCTGCGCGTCCCGGCCGCTCTGCTGTTCATCCCCCTGTTGGTCTGTTGCGGAGCGTCGGGGCAGGAGCGATTGGTCGCCACCATCGGGCAAGGAGGAATGATCGCGTCGATGACCCCGAGTGCGAGACTCGCAGCGATTCTGTCGGCGCAGATGTTCTGCACGGTCGCCCTGTTTCGTGAACTGTTTCGCCCGCTGCTTCCGGATCGCACGGAGGACCGGGAACGGGACGCGCCTGCAGCGCCGTCACCCTGGTCCTGGTGGGGATTGGGAGTGTTGTCTCTGCTCCTGCTGATCGGTTTCTGGGGAGTGATTCTCTCGACGGACGAGGCCTTCTCGTTCCGTGTTCAGATCCCGCTGCTTCCGATCGTGATGCTGATCGGTTGTCTGGTCGCGAAGCAATGGACCACTCCGGCCTTTGAACAGGCACTCGATCGGTCCCCGTTTTCGCGCATGACCCGTCATGATTACTATCTGCCGGCGTTGCAGCGGATCTTCGTGCAGTTTCCCGCCTGGTGGATGTCACTGGTCAGTCGACTGGTCGAGGGATTTTTCTGGTCAGGAGTTCTCATTCGATTGCCGGACCGCTGGGGGCGGCAGATCGCCGAGTCCGCGACGTTCGCGGATGAAGATGCCTCGGAACGTCACGTCGTCGGGCACCTGTGCGGAGCGGCCCTGTTCATGCTGATGGGACTGGCCCTGTCGCATTGGCTGTGACAAATGGATGTTGAGTCGCCGTTTTCTGAGGTATCATGGTCACGGCGGGGGAATTCAACGGGAGCTGAAAATGTCCGGGTCAGATCGTGTTGAAAAACTGAATCGCAGTGATGAGGAGTGGAAACAGATCCTCACGCCGGAGCAGTTCCGTGTCTTACGGATGAAAGGAACGGAGCGTCCGTTTCTGAATGCGTTCGATGAACACTTCGAACCGGGAACATACAGTTGTGCCGCCTGTGGAGCGGAACTGTTCGAATCGGAGACGAAGTTCCACTCCGGCTGCGGTTGGCCGGCGTTTTACGCGGCGAAGGGAGAAGACCGGATCACGAGGCTCCTCGATCAGAGTCACGGGATGCGGCGCGTCGAGATTCTCTGCACGCGCTGCGGTTCTCATCTCGGGCACGTTTTTGACGATGCCCCCCAGACGCCGACGGGAGAGCGGTTCTGTATCAACTCGGTGGCCATGGCGTTTCGCCCGGCCAGTTGATCGGCTCGGTCAGGCCGGTCGTTCCGCAACGGGCGAGCCATTCCGCGTTCATCGCCAGAAACTGGTCTCCCCAGCGGTACTGATTCAGTAGCGTGCTCGTGTCGAGCCCCAGTTGAGCATGCGCGGCGAAGAGAGCTTCAATCGTCGCCAGACCGGCAGTCGGGTCGGCGTAGACTTTGGAGACGCGGGGATAAGCCGTTTGCCATGGCAGCAGGCTGCGGACCGGAACGGCAGTGTAATCCCGTTCCATCTTCTCGGCGAGACGCCATGTTCCGTCGAGCAGCAGTAATCCCCGTGCCCGGTCTGCGGCCGTCAGTAATGGGCCGCCGATTCCCAGCCGCACGTATCCGTCGATGGATTGAGGACCCCGTTTCGGAAAGGTCCAGAATTCAAAACCAGGCACGGTTCGTAATGGTTCGACCGAGCATTTCGCCCGATTCTCTCGAGGATGAACCACAATCACCGTCGGACGGAGAACGGAATCAGTGAGGGGAAGCGACATGCTGCGGCAGAACTGCGTCAATGATGCTGGTCAGAGTCATGGCCGGGTCAATGGGGAGCGGTCTACCCTGCCTGCAGGGTGCGGATCTGTTGTTGAATCCCTGCGATTTCCTTTTCCAGACGGGGGATTTCTGCCGGATCGTCCGGTTGCTTTTTCGCGCCGGCCAGTTGCTGCTGCAGAGTCGTCAGTTTCTTTTTCAATGAGTCGATCTGCTTCTGACTCTTCTTATTGATCGCCATGGCGCACTCCGGTGTGTCGGATGGAAATGGAAAGGAATCGATGGAAGCGGACCGACGGGGAGCTTGTCCCAATTTCACGAAGCCATCAATTCCTTTATCCTGAGGGGATCATAAGAGTGGCGCCTGTCTCAGGAAAAGGGATCAGCAGAGATGTCGGACAGCGGAGGGGAATTGTCGGAGTTTGTGCAGTCGGCTGTGCGCGATCAGCAGATGATCTCCCTGATCCTGGCTCGTCCGAGAAAAAGCCGACCGTCGTTGACGCCGGTTCCCCGAAAACTGACGGTCCGCCCGGTCACGATTCAGAAGGAATTCCGATACCAGTGGGAACAGCAGTTCGACCGGCAGCAGACACACGTCAATCGCACCGCGGCGGAAACTGAGCGGGAATTTCACCGCATGTTTCCAGCGGTCTATCAGGAAGCCTACTTGTTCACCGGCCAGTGTGATCTGATCGCCCGGGCCACGCCGCAGGGGATTGTGCTGCAGAAGAAGCCCCCCAGTCAGCTCCCGCAGGTGGAACCGGGACATGACCGGAAGAAATCACATCTGATTCCGGAGGGAACTCCTTGTCCGTTCCTCGTGGAACTGGACGTCATGACGTCCGACGGGAAAGTGAAGGCGTCCCGTCAGAAGAAGTTCCGGCAGATCAACCGTTATCTCGAAATGGTCAACGACATCGTTGCGGAACTGCCGGCAACGGGACCGATTCGTGTCGTGGATTTCGGTTGCGGATTGAGTTACCTGACCTTTGCACTGCATCACCTGCTGCATGTCCTGCATGGCCGTTCCGTCGAATTGCTGGGGATTGATCAGAACCTGCATGTCATCCAGCGTTGCCGGGAGATTGCCGGACAATTGAAGCTGCCTGGAATGCGGTTTCAGTTCGAACGCATTCGCACGGTCTCCGAGTTGGGGAACCCGGATCTCACCGTTTCGCTGCATGCCTGCGACACCGCGACGGATGATGCACTCGCGCTGTCTGTCGGGGCGGGGGCCAGGGTAATTCTCGCGGCTCCCTGCTGTCAGCGGGAACTCTTCAACAAGCTGAACTGCCCGACATTGAATGGCATGTTTCGATTCGGAGTCGTCCAGGAACGGGTCGCGGCACTGGCTACCGACTCGTTGCGGGCAGCGGCATTAGAGGCCGTAGGGTATCGAACGCAGCTGCTGGAGTTTATTGAACTGGAACACACTCCCAAGAATCTGCTGCTGCGAGCCGTGAAACGGGACGAATCGACTCCCGCCGGCAAAGACCGATACCGGCAGTTGAAGTCGTTCTTCGGGGATCCGCAACTGGCAACCGATGCCATTGTGGATGGCGCTTGACGATCTGTTGAATTCCCGTGAGACTGCGTTCGCTGGGGACCTGGACCGTGGCATGAGAGATTTCAACACGGAGGAACGGAGATTCAGACCGGGGCCGGGAAACACGGTTTCTTCTGTGCCGCTTGAGGTTCGTGCATGACTGTTCATGCTCTCTGGAGCCGTGTGCAGTGAGTCGATGCCCGCGTGGCTGGGACGGATTCATCAATTCGCAGGTTGTTCTCGACTGGATAACGGAACATTTGACATGATCGTGACGATCGACGGCCCGGCGGGAACAGGAAAAAGCACAGTCGCCCGACGTCTGGCCGAAGAACTCGGCTTTGATTTTCTCGACACCGGGGGGATGTATCGCATGCTGGCGCTGAAAGTGATCCGGCAGCAGATCGATCCTGTTGCATCTTCTGCCGTGATTGCACTGGTTCATGACACTCGATTTGATCTGGCGACGGACGTTTATCTGCTGGATGGGGAAGAAGTCGGCCCGCTGATCCGGACTCCGGAGGTGACTCAGACGGCGTCCGTTGTCGCTCAGATTCCGGAGGTTCGGGAAGTGCTGGTCCGGCTGCAGCGGGAGCACGCGGTCTCCCGGAACATTGTCTGCGAAGGGCGTGATCAGGGGACCGTGGCGTTCCCTCATGCCGAATGCAAATTCTATCTGACGGCCACATCGCACGAACGGGCGCGGCGCCGCGTCGCGGAACTGAAAGCGGCGGGAAAGTCCGTCGAGTTTGAAGATCTGTTGCGGGATCAGATGGCGCGGGACCAACGCGATCAGGCCAGAACGGCCTCTCCGTTGCGACCGGCTGTCGATGCCATTCTGATCGAAACGACGGAACTGCCGCTGGAGGATGTCGTCAGAACTCTGCACAACCACATCCGGCTTCGGCAACAATCACAGTCCGAGCAGTAACCACAGTCCGGGCAGTAACGGTCGAACACCATCAGTCTCGGGCGCGTCAGTCTCGATCGCATCAGTCTCGGGGGCGTCAGTAGCGGGCGAGGTCACCGGCGGCATCTTTGGGTTTCAGTTCCCGCACCACCCGCTGGGCTTCCGCAACCATCATGGAGAGTTCGCTGCCCATTGCCAGGAACCGCCACCCCTGCGAAATCCGGCGTTTGACGTCCTCGGTCGACTGGGTGTGAATTCCAACGGGAGTTCCCGTCTTTTGGCCGGCGGCCAGAATCCGGTCGAGCATGGCCTCGAATTCCTGATTTGTCGGATCCTGTCCATCGGGAGTCCGCATCTGCGCCCGTAAGTCATTCGGGCCGACGAAAATCGCATCGACACCGGGCAGGGAATAGATCGCCTCGGCGTTCTGGACTCCTTCGGGAGATTCCGTCTGGAGGATGACCAGCACTTCGTCGTTCGCCCGACGATAGTATTCTCCGGCACTGGCGTCGAAGTTGAGTGCGTGCAGCGAACCGCCGACGGACCGGTTTCCAGCAGGAGGGTATTTGGCTGCGGCGATGCAGTGTTTTGCCTGCTCGACGGTGTTTATCATCGGGCAGATGATTCCATGTGCCCCGGCATCGAGAACCCGTTTGATATAGTCGTGCCGTCCTTCCGGAACACGGGCGATCGGCGTGCATCCCCCGTCGGCAATCGCGGCAAACAGGGTGGCGGCCTGATGCCAGTCGATGGGAGAATGTTCGAGATCGACGGTCAGATAATCCAGTCCCACCCGAGCCATCAGCCGGGTGGCGAAAAGATCTCCAAAAGAAATCCAGGTGCCGATTTGAGGGTGCCCGGCCTGAAGTGCGGCTTTGACGGAATTCGTTTTCATGAGGAACTTCGATAAAGTGACGTGCGACAGAAAGTCCACTGACAGTCCGCTGTGTCCCGACCGAACATTCTGAGTCGGCCACAGCGCTGACGATTGACGACGGCCATTCCCGGAAGATCGGCAGCGCTCGCTGACGATCTGTGTGTGTGCCTGATCAAATTTTTACAGCAAAAGAAAGAGAAATGTCTACCACTCCTGAATCCGAACTCCTGGCCATTTCCCAGAAACTGCTGAAGTCCATTGATGCTGGAGACTGGGCGACCTATGCCAGCCTGTGCGATGAGCAGATCACCTGTTTTGAACCGGAAGCCAACGGGCATCTGATTGCCGGGCTGCCATTTCACAAGTTCTATTTCGATCTGCCTGGCCCCGGCACGCCCAAACTCTCGTCCGCAGCTTCGCCGAGCATTCGCGTGATTGGAGATGTCGGAATCGTCTGTTATGCCCGCCTGGTGCAGAAGCTGGACAGCAATGGATCGCCGATCACCGTGACTGCCGATGAGACGCGAATCTGGCAGAAGATCGACGGGAAGTGGAAGCATATTCACTTCCACCGCTCACCGGCTTAACAACCCGCAAACGTCGTCCGCCGGATGCGAGTCCATCCGGCGGAATGTCTTTCCGGCGTGTCAGGTCCAGTTCAGGATCACTTTTCCGGATTCGCCGGAGTTCATCACCGCAAAACCCTTTTCGTAGTCATCGACCGGGAATCGATGGGTGATCACCGGGCTGATGTCGAGTCCTCCCTGCAGCATGACGGTCATCTTGTACCAGGTTTCGTACATTTCCCGCCCATAGATCCCCTTGATTGTGAGCATGTTGAAAATCACGGTGTTCCAGTCGATCGCGATTGGCCGGGGGGGAATGCCGAGCATGGCGATTTTTCCTCCGTGACACATGTTGGCCAGCATGTCCTGAAATGCCGCGGCATTCCCTGACATTTCCAGGCCGACATCGAAGCCTTCTTTCATGCCGAGTTCCTTCTGCACGTCGGCGAGCCGTTCGGTCCGGACATCCAGCGTCCGGGTGGCTCCCAGTTTTTGCGCCAGCTCCAGACGCCAGGGATTCACGTCTGTGACCACGACATAGCGTGCTCCGGCATGCTGGGCGACGGCCGCGGCCATACATCCGATCGGACCGGCACCGGTAATCAGCACGTCTTCTCCCAGCAGATCGAACGACAAGGCCGTATGAACCGCGTTCCCGAACGGATCGAAGATCGACGCGACGTCTTTGTCGATTCCCGGAGCGTGATGCCAGACGTTCGTCTGCGGAATCGCGATGTACTCGGCGAATGCTCCCGGGCGGTTGACTCCAATCCCCTGGGTTTCGGCGCAGAGATGACGCCGCCCCGCCAGACAGTTTCGGCAGTGTCCACAGACGACGTGCCCTTCGCCGCTGACGATTTCACCGGGATAAAAATCTTTGACGTTCGTCCCGACGTCGATGATTTCGCCGACGAACTCGTGTCCCACGACCATCGGCACAGGAATGGTCTTCTGGGCCCAGTCATCCCAGTTGTAGATGTGCAGATCGGTCCCGCAGATGCCGGTCTTCTCGACACGGATCAGGACATCGTTCATCCCGAGGACCGGTTCCGGGACATCTTCCAGCCAGAGTCCCCGTTCGGCGTGGCGTTTGACGAGTGCTTTCATGGTTTGGTTCGATTGAGAAGAGGGATGAAGAAAGGATTCAGGGCCTGATGTTGGCGTCAGGTGGAAAAGGATCTTTCCCCGGCAGAGACCGATCGAGTGAGATGTGGTTCGCTGACCGGGGGGCTCGAATGGAACGTGGAGATTGATCCACGACATCGCGAGTGATTGTGAGCTGCTTTCAACCGGACGTTGTTGACGAATCCGGCTTCAGGCTTCGGCCGCGGATTTTCAGATTGAGAAGTTCCACGACCAGGGAAAATGCCATGGCGAAGTAGATGTAGCCTTTGTTGACCGGCGTGCCGACACCTTCGGCGACGAGCAGCACACCAATGAGGATCAGAAAACTGAGGGCCAGCATTTTGATCGTCGGGAACTGGGTGACAAACCGTTCGATCGGTCCGGCAAAGATCATCATGATGATGATCGAAATGACGACTGCCAGCACCATCACCCAGATCTGTTGAGCCATGCCGACGGCGGTGATCACCGAATCCAGCGAGAAAATCAGGTCCAGCAGGGCGATCTGAATCAGCACAGACCGGAACGTCACCTGATTGGACACGTGATGGGTCTTTTCGTCCTCTTCCAGCCGATGGTGGATTTCGAGGACACTGTTGCAGATCAGGAAGAGGCCGCCGACCAGCAGGATCAGATCGCGAATGGAGATCGAATTGATTTCTTCCGGGCCGTGATGAGCTCCGTGTCCATGAGTCGGAACAGCCGGTGTGGAAACTTCCGGCGGAACGTAGTCGGCGGGGAAGATCCAGGCATGGGGAACTCCCAGGTCCGTCAGTTCGAACACCGGTTGGGTGAGACCCAGAACCCAGTTCAAAGACAGCAGCAGCATGATCCGCATGCCCATCGCCAGTGACAGGCCGATGAAGCGGGCTTTCGCACGCTGCACGGCAGGCAGCTTTCCACAGAGGATGCTCAGAAAGACAATGTTGTCGATTCCGAGCACAATCTCCATGGCCGTCAATGTCAGCAGCGGCAGGACCCAGTCCATCGTTCTTCCTGTTTGGGATTCCAAGGCCCGGGCATCGGGCGAATCGAGAATATCACAGGAACCGCGAAGAGGGAGAGTTCAGAATTTCAAAATTCAAGTGAAAAGCCTTGAGAGCGCATCTCAAGGCTTGACATCATCACCTGCTGATGACTCTGAGTCGTGTTGAACCGCATTTCCGATCACTGGGGGAGTGGCCCGAATTGCCAGATTAGCCCGATATGCACCCGCTGTTTCACATCATAGCCGGGAACCTCTTTGAAGTTGTGGGCATAATCGAACCGGAATGACAGATTCTGGGCGAGTGCGAATCGCAGCCCGACCCCGGTACTGATCATGAACTGATCGGCGACTTCACCGGGACGGGGTTGCATGATGTAGGCTTCACCCGCATCCGTAAACCAGTAGTAACGCAGCCGGCCGGTCTGCCCGAAGAGTTCAATCGGAATGGGACGTGACCCCAGTTCAACGCTGGTGATCCAGCCGTGATCTCCGTTCGCGGTGCGCTGATCGTATCCGCGGATACTGTCGAATCCTCCAAACCCCAGCATTTCACTGTACAGCAGCCGGTTCGAAGAGATCTGGCCTTCTCCCCGAAAGACGAGTTGCCAGTCTTCACCCAGATTGCGGGCCCGTTCATACTTCAATCGCCCGTAGATGAATTTGGGTGATGAACCGGGGCGAATCGTGTCAAATGCCGCATAGGTATTGTAGGGATCGAAACCTTGTCCCGGGCCGATCCAGGTGTCGGCGTTCATGATTTGATACTGATCGAAATCGTCCCGTTCCAGATAGCTGTAACCAAGGTGAATGGACGTTAAGTCGGCCTTGGATCCGAAGACCTGTTCTCCCCCGAATTCCAGGTTGTTGTTGGTCGACTTGAATGCGAATCCGACACTGAAGTTTTCGTCGACATAACGGTTCCTTTCGAGTGTGCGGATCAGGTCGAATCCGGCGATCCAGCTCTCCCCCTCCTGATTGAATCCTCCTCCAACGGTGGGGGTCACTCCGGCCCAGCTGCCGTAACTCAGGAATGTGTAGTCACGATTGATGGGGTTGGAATGAGTCACCGCATGGGCGTGGAGACGGCGGAAATCGGCATCCGTTGTGTACTGATAGCTGCCGGTACTGCCGTTTCCGAACAGGTTGCCGGCGGTAAATCCGGTCGACAGACGTTCCAGTCCCAGTGCCCGAACTCCGGTGTCGTCATAACCGACATAAGCACGGACGGGGAAGACGTCATCGACGGTGAACAGAATATCGGTCAGTCCCTCGCTGCTTCCCGGTTGCAGGTCGACGCCAACTCTCCGGAACGGACTCTGGTTCAGCCAGAACAGATCATCTTCCAGCCAGGGTTCATAAATCGCGGCACCGGGAACCGTCGATTCCACCCAACGGCCCGTTTCTTCCGCTGAAAAGAAGCGGCCTTCCTGAACACGAACCTGACCGATCCGTCCTTCGATCACAACGATCTGAATCGTTCCGGAGGTGATGTTCTGCTCGGGGATCAGGACGTCGACGACCGGCTGGCCGTGCTCACGATAGAGCAGAATGATGTCACGGGACAGCTGATTCAGGCTGCGCATCGACATGGGCTGGCCGAGATAACGTGCCGCGATCTGCTGAAACTGTTGCGAGTACACGAGTGAGCGGCTGTTCTCGAACTGATAGAGGACTCCCGTGGCATCCGGTGATGCGGCTTCGGTGGAGATCTTGCCGGCATGGTCAACGACGATCAGCGCGTTCAATGACTTCAGGATCACACTGTCAGTCCCGGTCACCGGATCGAGCGGGGCATCCAGTTGAGGTGCTTCCGGCGGCGGAACCGGAAGCGGTTGTGGACGATAACGTTCAAAGTCCTGTGCGCTGGCAATGGAGCCCGCCATGGCTCCTGCAACCAGCAGCTGCTTTGAAAAGGTTCGAAGTCGGGCGTTCAGGTTCATTGGTCAGTCCATCACGAGAAATTCCGAGTCGGAACCCGACACCGTTCGGGCCGGACTGACTGAGGTTATCGGTCAAGAAAAAGAACCGTCTGACCATGTGTCACTGGTGTCGATTCGAGCGATCAGCTTTCAGAAAACAGGATCACGCTCGAGGTTTTCGTTGAAGACGAACTTGTTGAGTTCACACGTGATTCCGGCGTGTCGCCTGCGCATGATCATTGGAGGTGACGATCTGGTCCCCTGTGGAAAACACGCAATTCCGACAGGTCTTCGCAACGTCAGGCAGATGGTCGGCAGACATTGCGACCCGGGATGTCGTGAACAGCAGCAGAGAGACGCATCTGCCAGCGATTGCGCTCGTTGACGACGCAGGTCATGACAGTGGTTCGGTGGCCCTCAGACTTCATCACGACTCGCTGTGGTTGCTGAAATCCCGGTGAGATCCGGTTGCGTGCCGCTGCGTCTCATCGCGGGTTTCTTCTGCAGCACGGTGCCGGTTGGTGGGGCGACTGCAGTGATTCCACGAAAAGATTCTTCGTGATGCAGTGAATTGTTTTGTCGTCGCGAGTTTTGTTCACTAGACCAGTTTGGTCTATCATGTGGCCGCGAAGAACGCCTTTCCCTCAATGAAACATTGAGTTTCCACGAGCCAGTACGTCACATGAATGACGAAACCGCTCTGGATTGGAACTGGTGCCTGAAAGGAGTGAACTCGCAGGCGGATGTTCCATGGAATCGGTCTGGTTCATCGATGTGATCCTCTGAGAGTTGGCAGGAGAGTTGTCCCATGTTCCGCCTCTGCGTGTCGACGACGGGATCGATCGTTCTGGGAAGTCTGCTGCTGTTCGCGATGTGTGGCGAAGCCAGTGCCCGCATCCGGATGTATGGCGGACCCGTCACTGGTGCTTCCGGCGGGCGCTATTATCCGCCGGGGGGAATGATCTCGATTTCCGTTGACGTGAAACCGAAGAGATCATCGTCCGGAGTGACCGGAGACGAGATCGATCGAGCATTTCAGGCTGAGCAGGAACGTCAGAAACAACAGGCCCTTTCAATGCGGTCCGTCCCGTTCTGGAGCGGTGAAGCCCGTCGTGCGGTTCTGTTTCATCCAGGCGAATTGTCGCAATCTGCCGCCGTGTCCATCCGCCCTGTGAATCCGTCATTGAATGGAACGTGAATTCGCTCCCCCTGAGCCGGTCGGACAGGCTCACTCCGGATCGCGTTGTTCTGCACCAATGGCATACGGTGATTCGCGACGGGATGGCAGATCATCTTCCGTGATGTACCAGCTGAGAATGCCACGCACGATCAATGTCAGGGTCAGCAGGATCCCTCCGAGAATGATCAGGCCCCAGGGGAGTGGACGGCGTTCGGCGGGACGGCCATCGGCATCGATCGCCATACGGACCAACTGCGGACGCTGCTCTGTCGACAACGGATGGACTGGAAGATCCTGACGGGTTGTCAGCGTGTTTCCAGAACGCTTTTGACGCGCGATGTTCAACGCCGGTGCGGTCGGCTTCTCCTGATCGAGGACAGTGAAATCGGTCGACGTCGTTCCCGAGGGTGTGGCAATGACAAATCCGTCATCGGAATTCAGGACTTCCTGGTCATCCCCGAACATGGACAGCAGGTCGCGCGATTCCTGGCTGCGTTTCAGCCCGGGGCTGTTCAGGTCTTTCAGCAGTTCCGCCGGCGTCTGATACCGGTTCTCTTTTTTCTTCGCCATCATCCGGTGGATGACCGCAGTGACCGCTTCCGGAATCTGAGGGTTCACAGTGCGCGGGTCCGGCAGCGGGTTGCCGATGTGCGCCGCGATTTTGTTCGTCACGCTTCCGTGAGGATACGGCGGTGTTCCGGTCAGCAGGTGATACCAGGTGCATCCCAGAGAATACAGGTCACTGCGAATATCGGCCGCTTTGCTGTTGCTGGCCTGCTCGGGAGCCATGTAGTCCACCGTCCCGACAGTGGTGCCGTCCCGGGTGATCGTGGTGTCGAGCGTGTCGTCGATGGAACGGGCCAGTCCCATATCCGTCAGCTTGACGGTTCCGTCCCGGGAGATCATCAGGTTCGATGGCTTGATGTCCCGATGAACGATGTTGCGTTCGAAGGCATGTTGCAATGCGGCGGCGGCCTGACGCATGATCTCAATGGACCGCTTCACAGAAATCGGGCCGTGGCGGTGGACCCATTCCAGCAGGTCGATTCCGTCGACGAACTCCAGGGCCAGAAAGATGTGGCCATCTGATTGTCCGGCTTCGAAGACGCTGACGATGTTCCGGTGTTGAAGAAGTGCGGCCGCCTGACCTTCGGATTTGAAGCGGCGCACGAGAGTCGGGTTTTCCGCCCGATCGCGAGGCAGAACTTTCAGAGCCACGGTCCGTTTCAGTTCCGTGTCCGTCGCCAGAAACACGGTCCCCATTCCCCCGGCCCCAAGTTTCCGGTTGATTTCGTACTTTCCGATCCGCTTCAATTCGCCCCGCGTCTCATCGTCGGGCGAGCGGGATGGAACAGCCATTACGGAAACTCTTAGAAATAGGGGATTCAACAGACCGGCCACTCAAAAAAGTGACGGGCGGTATGAATGCCAACGGAATCTGGTGTTCCCACCTGAACTCTGTCAGGCCGTCTCAGGAGGAACCGTTTCTCGACTGGAGGGTTTCAGGTACTGCTCTTTCAGTTTCTGAGCCTCATTCTAGGTTCCCGTCCCACTGACTCCAAGGGCTCGTTCTGGAGTTCCGCGGTTTTCCTGAAGAACATCGAACGGAGGCGACCGCCGCCGGTCAGCGAACCGGACTGTTTCGTCCTCCGCAACGTCTTCCGATTGAAACAATCCCGTTATGGAGTTGTGTCTGTAGCGCTGGTAGCGATTAATTGGGGAGTTTCAACAGTTCCGCCAGGGGAACCGATTGGCGTTCCATTGCCCCAATTCTTTCCGTTCCGGGAGGAGGATTCAGCAAGGACTCCCAGGGGTCCGCCTGACGCCGGATCAGAAACACCCATTTCGGACTGTCCGGACGCTGGTCGTCGTAGGGAACCAGTTTCAGATCCGGCCGGTGTCGGAGCCAGGAATCTTTTCGTAATCCTTCGAGAAACAGGGGGTGCAGTACCGGCGCGACTCCCACGGTCGTTCCCTCTGGAAGATGTGAACTCATCTCTTTGAGAAAGTCGGGAGTCAGGCTGTCTCCCCAGTAGGTCGCTTCCATCCCGAGGCGATTCGCACCGAAGAGGCTGCCGGGAAGCAGACTGTAGCTGCTGAGCAGGCAGGGGTGGACCGAAAACAGGTTCCACAATGGAGAGGACAACAGAAGACACAGGAGGACCATGGCCGGTGCCATGCCGGTTTTTCCTTTCACCCAGAGAATCAGGCGTTGCACGGCCAGCCCGACCCAGAGTGAGAACACCGGCCAGACAATCAGGAACAACCGCTCCCCGTCGTAGACCGCCACGCCCGGAAGTGCGAAGACGATGAGCGGAAAGAAAAAGCTCCCGAGAATCAGCCCCGCTTCGCGTCGCTGAAACCCGCCGGAGCGGGCCGGAGTGACCATCCCCCAACTGCCCAGAATCAGAAACAGAACCGGCGTCGTGAACAGAAACATGACGAACGGGTAGTGCCAGGGAACCTGCTTGTCAGCAAAGCGTTCGCCGAAGTAATAGCAGTACAACGTCACCCGTTCGGTGGCTTGTGAAAAATACTGAATCAGTCGGGCAGGAGGGTCTCCCCAGAGCCAGGGCCAGCCGATCAGAAAGACCAGCAGAGAGGTGATTGCCGTGACCGCGAGCGCCGGAACCCCGCGCAGTCGCCAGTTCCACAGAATCCATACCGTGAAGACCGGTGGCAGGAAGATCGCCTGAATTTTCGTCAGCAGCGCCAGTCCCAGCAGAATTCCCGGCAGGAGACCATCCTTCCACGTGAGCTGTTCCCGCGGAGCCAGCTTCCAGAGCGTCAGCAGGAGGAATCCGGAGTAGCTCAGATTCATCATGGTCTCGACGGATGCCAGATGGGCATGCCCGAAGACGCGGGGAGTCAACCAGAATGAGAGACCGGCCGACACGGCCGCGATCGTTCCAAACCGTCGCCGGGTGTAGGAGGTGATCAGGCAGATCAGGAACCCGAAGACGATCGCCGTTCCGACTCTGGCATAGGTCACCACATACAACGAGTGACCATCCGCTCCCAGGAGTCGGAAGAGAACGGCATTCGTCAGTGCTGCGGGGAGACGCCCGAGGGGAGGGTAATCCGGGTGATAGTCGGGATGGTTGAAGATGTCATACCAGGTGCCGGGATGAATGATCCCCAGTCCTGATCGCAGGGCGGTTTCGACGTAGTAAACGCCCCCTTCAATGTTGAGTCCTTCGTCGAATGTCAGCCCCGGACCCGGCGCGGACCAGGAGACATCATCGGCGAGATCGAGAAACGCCATCACGCTCAGGCACGCAAGCAGACCCATGACCCAGGGGAGCCCCTGCAGGGTCTGACGGGATGTTGTCTGTGCAGAAGAACTGGTGTCCACGGGAGAACCGCTTTCGAGGCAGAGTTCAGGGGCAATTCGGACGGTTGTTCGCGATGCAGTCACCGCCGTTTCCTCCATGGCGCAGACTGTCCGGAGGCGAACAGATTCTTAACGTGACATGCTGGATTCCTGTTCCTGGAGATACTGTTTCAACATCGCGTAGGTCCGCCGTTCCACCGGTCCGGCCGTTTTTTCGACGGCAATTTCCAGTTCATAAAATCGACTTTTGATTTCATCCAGCGGGATCAGACGGAGTCGCGTCGCCAGGATTGCCGCTTCCAGAACCGCATGTTTTGCCCGATTGAATCCGAAGAAATCCCGCAGGCGCCCGACATGCACCAGTTCGGTCTCGATTTCCGTTCTCAGCAGGGAATCGTCGATCCGGGTGACTCGAAACTCATACCAGCGACAGGCACTGGCCAGGACCGCACCCTCGACGATGTCCGTCTTCAAAAACTGAGGCGTCTCGTGGAGTTGGCCAATTGCCGCCTGGGCAATCAGTTCGACGTCATCCGTGACGTGAAAGACCCCTTGTCCCGTCCGTTTGAGATTCTGATACGTGGTGGATGTCTGATAAGGGCGAAAGTGAAAAGTCGTCAGCTCTGCGTTGACGATCGGTCCCATGGGAGCGACGTTGACTGAGCCGTCAAGGTTCCGAGTCGTGCAGAGCCCTTCCAGAATCATGATGAACCGGTCTTTCCGTTCCGTTGCCAGATCGTTCAATGGTCTTGAGGAACAGGAATCACTTCCTACCGTGCTCAGTGGTCCAGTCCACAAGTTTCTTGAGAAGACCTGCGGTCTGTCCGTCGTCGATGACCGATTGTGCTCGCTCGACTCCCTCTTTTAATGTTGAGACGGCTCCCCGGCAGACCAGAGCGAGCGCGGCATTCGCCACCACGATGTTTCGAGCCGGTCCCGGTGCTCCGTTGACGAGTCCCTGAATGATGCGGGCGCTGTCTTCTTTGGATTCGATCATCAGGTCACGCGGTGAACATTCCGGAAGCCCGAAATCGGCGGCCGTCCATTCGTGCAGCAACACCTGTCCCGGTGTCACGTCCCAGACTCGGGTCGTGCCCCACAGGGCGACTTCATCCAGTTCATGATTGCCACAGACCACCATGACCCGTTTCAGATCGAGCGATCGCGCCGCCCCGGCAATCTTCGCGGCCAGTTCGTCGGAAGACACTCCGATCAACTGGTATTCAGCAGCGGCGGGATTCGTGAGCGGGCCGAGAAGATTGAAGATCGTGCGGAAACCGAGCTGTGCCCGAACCGGGGCGACATGCTTCATCGCCGTGTGTAATGTTCTGGCATAGCAGAAACAGATGCCGATCGCGTCCAGGCAGGCACCAGCCTGTTCGGCGGACAGGTCGATGTCGACTCCCAGTGCTTCCAGGACATCTGCAGAACCGCTGGTACTGGTGACACTGCGGTTCCCGTGTTTCGCGACGGGGACGCCGGATGCGGCAATCACAAAGGCGGTTGCCGTACTGATGTTGAACGTCTTCATCCCGTCGCCGCCGGTTCCACACGTGTCGATCAGTCCGGTGCGTGACGTGGGAATGCGAGTGGCCCGTTCCCGCATGGCGAGTGCTGCCCCGGCAATCTCTTCTTCGGTTTCCCCTTTCATCAGCAGTGCCGTCAGGATCGCAGCGATCTCCACGTCGGTGCATTGCTGTGACATCATCGCTCCCATCACGCCCCGCATCGTTCCGGTCTCCAGAGACTGACGATTGAGGAGCTGATGCAGGGCGGTGCGAATTTCAGAAGCCATGGTCACGATCGGAATTCAGGTTCGGAGAAAGAAGCCAGGTGAAGACGTTGATCCGGAATTCCGGGCAGCGTCTGTCCCTCCATGATAGTTCCGTGGTCTGCTTCCAGGGAGCCTGGCGGCGAACCTGTTCGACGACTGCGGCGACATCCGGATGCATCGGAGCATCCTCGCGATCGAAACCGACCAGACAGACCGCCTTGCAGTCGGCCGCCGGGACCGGTGCCGCCATGAGTTTGTCGAAGTCGTGCCGCAGCGAATGAGATTTCCCTTTTCCGGTCAGGTAGGGGAAATACAAGGGGTTGGAATGAACCGGCCCGTTGAAGCATTCAAACCAGGCTTTCCAGGCGAATTTCAGTTCGACCCAGAGTGAATGTTGCGGGGAGCAGGGAATCACCAGATCACAGCGTTTTCTCTGTGCCGGATACCGATGTTCCCAGCGGATCGCGCCGCGCTTCTGTTCGAGAAGCGTCTTCAATCTCCAGGCCAGGATCAGCTCTTCGGAAATCTTCTGCCGTCCGGTCTCCTGGGTGACCCGATCGTGGAACTGCGTTTTGATGTTGATCAACCCGCACTCATGTCCATTCAGCAGCGAACAGCATTCTTTGTCAATTGTCGGAAACAGTTCCGTGATCCCATGCAATACAGATTCTTCGTTCGAAATACGCTGGCCCATCGACGCTCCCGATTGTAAATGATCAGGACGGGGGAATGGTCCTCCATCCAGTTCCGTTATCCGGCACGACCTCTTTCAGTCGCCGAGTCCGACCGGCGCGAACCGGCGTCTCTCGCTCTCTGGAGGAACATGGCCACCTGAGCCATGTCCTGAACTCCGGGAGAGGCCTCCACTCCACTGGCGACGTCGACACCGTGTGGCCCGGCGGTCGCAATCGCATCAGTGACATTGTCCGGAGTCAGCCCTCCCGCGAGGATCAGGTCCGGCCAATGTGGCTTCCAGTTCTGGCGAAGCAGCGTCCACGGGGCGCGTTCGCCACTTCCACCATATGTTCCCGCAACCAGAGAGTCGACCACGCACCGCGCCATGGTCACTCCCCGCTCCCGGATCTCGCCCAGCTGACTGTCAACGGATGACAGTCCGGCATCTCCGACCCGAAAAGCTCGAATCAATTCGAAGTCTTTCAGGCGGGCGAGGAACTCCGGGGTTTCGTCCCCGTGCAGTTGAATCGTTGTGATCCGACACTGTTTGCAGATCGATCGAATCTCGGTTTCCGTGTGATTGACGAACAGTCCAATCGGGGTGATGTCCGCTGGCAACCGCTCCACAATCCGGGCGGCGACTTCAGGAGAGACGTACCGCTTCGAACCGACGAAGAAATTCAATCCCACGGCGTCCGGCCGGATTCCCGACTGGTGCAGCTCGATCAACTGCTCTGCGGTGTCGACACGGGTGACGCCGCAGATCTTGACCCAGAACGGATTGGGTGGCACGTCAGGTTCCACGTGTATTCCCAAAGAGTTCGATGTGCAGTCGAGGGGTGACCTGCCATCCCCGACGTGTGGCTTCCTCTCGCAACCAGGGAAGTTTCGGCTGGATGACCGGCATCTCGATTCCCTGCGGCATCAGATAGACCTTGTTCGAGTCCAGGTGGGGAAACTCGTCCAGGTATCGCTCGACTTCATCGAGATCGCCGATTCGATCGATCACAAATTTGAACTGATAATCATACTCCGTGGTCAGCTGGCGGATCACATCCGGGCGATGCCGTCGATTGTCGTGCCGTTGCTCCCAGCGGGTTCCATAGGGAATCGAATTCGTCAGTTTCGGGCTGATCGACATCAGGTCGGCGATGACTTCCGGTCGATGCACCGTTCCGGCGGTTTCGATCGTGATGACAAGATGACGATTTTTTAACTCACGGGTGAGCGGGATCATCTCGGGAGTCAGCAGCGGCTCTCCTCCCGTCAGCACGATATGACGGGCGGTCATCGCGTCGATCTGCTCAAGCAGTTGATCGAGACTCTGTTCCGAACCTTCAGGCGTCCAGGAGGTATAGGGGGTGTCACAAAACACGCACCGCAGGTTGCAGCCGGAAGTCCGAAGAAATCCACTGGGGACGCCGACATAACGGCCTTCTCCTTGAACGGATTCAAAAACTTCCGAAATCCACATGATGGAACAGCAGCAAAATGAAACGTCAGGGAATGCCGCGGAGTGGGCTCCGTAGCAGGGCCGCAAAAACACCGACTGGTGATGTGAGGATGTGTGCTGATGTCAGCGGGACGAGGCTCGACCCGACAATATGATAGACCGAATGGCCTGAAAGGGAAAATCCAGTGAACTGGGGGACGGCAAAAATTGAAGTGGGGTCGAAATGGGGGCATGGGGCGTTTCTTACAGAATTTGCCCGGATCGTTTTTCGAATTTACAGACACAACCGATCGGTTTCCGGGGGACAGGAGGAAATCTCAGTGATTGTTTTGTTGAAGTAAGTCTTTTTGTTGATTGTTGTTGTGTTTGTTTTTCTGGTGGGATTGGGGTTGGGTGATTCTCGTTGGCATGGGGCGTGCATCAGGTTCATTCATCACCTGTCACACTCCCTCCTGACGAATCAAGTCCCTGCCCACTGGAGAAGCACGATGCTGGTTATCTCACGAAAAACGGAAGAGTTTCTGCAGATCGGTAACGACATTCTGGTCAAGATCATCAAGACCTCGAACGGTTCGGTCAAAATTGGAATTGAAGCGCCCGGTGGGTTGCGAGTGCTCCGCGGCGAGTTGGTGGAAGAGGGAACAGAGCTTCCCAAAACCCGACAGGAACAACCTCGTTCACCACAGTCCCGGAAGCTGGTGGGCGCTCTGTAGATCTGCCTGCTCAACCTGACGGATTCCTGACAGGTTTGAACAGTGTCAGTGTCACAGTGTCAGTGTCTTTGTTGGAGACGCATCGATGCGAAAGACAGCAGGCGTTGAACTTCACGAGACGGAATGCACGCTCTTTCTGAGTGATCCACTCCACCGGAAAAGCGGCCGCAGGGATCTTTGCGAGAAATTCTCAATGCGGAAGACGGGCGATGCCGATTCTAGCAGTACTCGAGGAGAGCGGTGAGAGTTTCCGAGCAGGTCGGAGGCTCAAGGGGGGCGCCACTCTCCTGGGACGTCGGTCGTTGATCGACGTGATTCCGCCATGACAAGACGGACAAAACCGCGTGACTCGTCACGCGGTTTTTTTTGCGCTGTCCAGTCCCGGTCCGACGAGTTCTCAAACTCTTCATAAATTTTCACTTCCGGGAAACCGCAGGGCTGACAACGGTGATTCCGCGACGTAGGATAAACCGGAAGTTTCCGCCGGTTGTGGCTGTTCCTGCTTCTGTCTGGAAGGAACGGCCGGGAGGACGCCCATGTTGCGAAGTCGGTTTCTCAATCGCAGTACCCTTAAGAGTCTCCGTTTCGGAACGCAGGCGGGTGTCCGTTTCTTCGAGGACGCCGGTGACCCGGTCCGGAAGACGGCACGGAAGATGACGCTGTGTCTGGGGCTGCTGCTGTGGACACTGACTTCCGGAGCATTCGCGGAAGACCGTTACGATCAGGTGGTCAGCTTCCGGCAAGGGGTCCGACTGACGAAACAGGCGTTTCAGCCGGTCATCGTTTCCGCCCGATCCAGCACCGTCCTGTTACAGCATGAGCGGAAAACGGTGGCGCTCGGAACGATTCTCACCGCCGACGGCATCATCGTGACGAAAGCCAGTCAGGCAGCCAAAGCCGATCTGGTCGTTCTGGCCGACGGACGGACGTTTCCCGCCCTGGTGACGGGAATTGATCAGACCCACGATCTGGCCTTACTGAAGATTGACGCCGTGCAACTGACTCCCATCCGCTGGTCCGCAAGTGACCCGCGTGTGGGGAACTGGATGGTCACCGTGGGAGTCGATCCGGAGCCGATTTCGATCGGGGTGTTGAGTGTGACCCGCCGCGAGATTCCTCCCGGCAGTGAAGCCGGAGTTCTGGGGATCGAACTGGAGCGGACCGATGTTCCCCAGATTCGTCGAGTCTATCCCAACAGTGGAGCCGAGACAGCAGGTCTGGTGACCGGGGATATCGTGCTGGAAGTCGATCAGAAGGAGATCGCCACCGGGGATCACCTCGTGAAAACGATTCGGCGTTACCGACCCGGAGATACCGTTCTGCTGAAAGTTCGCCGGGAGAAATCCGACTCGGAATTCTCAGTCACTCTGACCCATCCGTTCGGGGGATTTCTTTCCCGGATCGCACTGCAGAATCAGATGGGGGGGGAACTCAGTGACCGGCGCGATGACTTCTCCTCGGCCTGGCAGACAGACTCTGTCATCACTCCCGAAAGTTGCGGTGGTCCGGTCGTCGGACTGGACGGAACCGCGATCGGAGTCAATATTGCCAGAGCAGGACGCACAGAGACTTATGTTCTGCCCAGTGACGTCGTCCAGGCAACGGTTCAGGAGATTCAATCCCGGACCGTGAATGGGCAGAGTGTTGTCACTCGAAAACCTCCCCGGCCAGAACCGACTCCCGCCAGTGAACCCGTCAATCGCCCCGCGACAACTCCCTGAACCGCTTCGAAGTGCTCGAACTGTTCTGCAAGGATGAAGGAATCTGTTTGTCTGCCGTTTCTGATTGTTGGCTCGCTCCTGGTCTGCTCGCCCAGACGGGAACGGAGTTGTCGACATCCACTCTGGAGTGGGATGCTCCCTATTCGTTCTGGGACTGGGTTCCCATTCTGCTGCTGATCGTCGCGCTGGGGACGACACTCTGGTTCGGGATGCGGGACCGCCGCTCGGTCTCCCGTCCGGTGACCCTGTTTCTCATGCTGCTGAGACTGTCGTTTCTGGGGATCGCTCTGCTGATTGCGTTGAATCCTCACGAACGGACACAGACGGATGCCTATCGGGATTCCCGCGTCATTCTGCTGGTCGATACCTCGCAGTCGATGCAGCAACCGGAACGTGACCCCCGCGAAATCACCGGGCCAAAACAGACACGGTCCGAAGCGGTGCAGAATCTGATCGCTCAGACTTCGCTTCTCGATGATCTGCGTCGGGAACATGTCGTCGACGTCTACACGTTCGATTCGACCGTCAGTGCCCCTGTCGTTCGCCTGCCGAGCCGTGTTCAGGAGACTGCGACAGAATCGACTGTTGAAGAACCCGTCGCCCCCCGCTGGCAGGAACTTCTGGCTCCGAAAGGTTTGTCGACACATCTGGGAGATGCACTCGACACTCTGCTGGCCGAAGCCCGGTCGCCGACCCTGTCCGGAGTCGTGGTGCTGACCGATGGCGCGTCAAACGCCGGCCGGGATATTGGTGCGGCACGCGATCGTGCCAGGCAGCAGGGGACACGTCTGGTCGCCGTGGGAGTCGGGAGCACCGAGCCCCCGTTAAATCTCGAACTCGCCAGAATTGTCGCCCCGACAGATGTTCAGAAAGGGGACCCGTTTGAAATCACGGCCCAGTTGCGAGGAACCGGTCTTGCCGGGCGGAATGTGCAGGTGGATCTGTTACAGCAGAAGGAAGGGGATCCCGAACAGTCGTTGATCGCGACTCAGGAACTGATTCTCGCTGATGAAGGAAGCGTCAGCGAAGTGGTGTTCGAACAGCAGCCTGCCGATGCCGGCACCATCGAATACACCGTTCGGGCAAAAATCGCTGAAGGTCTCGAAACACGCGAAGATGACAATCAGCTCAGTCGCCCGGTCAACATCTTTGATCGCCCGATGCGGGTGCTGATCATCGCGGGTGGACCACAGCGGGATTACCGGTTTGCCCGAACGATTCTTCATCGTCATCCGTCGATGGAGACCGATATCTGGTTGCAGACCGGTGCGGTGGGAGTGAATCAGGAAGCCAGAAAGTTGTTGTATCGGTTCCCTGAAACGGTCGAGGAACTGTATGGCTACGACGTCATTCTGGCGTTCGATCCCGATTGGACACAGATTTCTCCCTCCCAGCGCACGATGCTGGCGAACTGGATTTCCAATGAAGGGGGCGGGCTGATTCTGATGGCCGGTGATGTTCACACTCCCGCGCTGGCTTCCGGCGAGGGGTTTGACGATGTCCGGAAATTGTACCCGGTTCTGCTGGAAGAAGTCGGCTTGAAGCTGACCAATCGGGAACTCGCCCAGACTCCGTTCCCGCTCCTGCTGACGCCGGAAGGTCAGGCGGCTGAGTTTTTGAAACTCTCCGACAACGCCAGTGAAAATCCCTGGGAGGTGTTTCCCGGGAATTACACAACCTATCCGACCAAAGGGGCCAAAGCCGGAACGACCGTCTATGCCGAGTTCTCTGACCCGCTGTCACGGGGACGAGGGGGCCAGCCGATCGTGATTGCCGGACAGCGTTACGGGCAAGGGCAGGTTCTCTTTCTGGGAAGCCCTGAGTTCTGGCGGTTACGGGCGATGAATCCGTCCTATCTGGAACGGCTCTGGACAAAGCTTGTCCGGAAAGGAGCGGAAGGCCGTTCCAAGCGGGGGCTGCAACGCGGCATGTTCATTCTCGATGGACGCGAGTTTGTGCTGGGACAGACGATTCCACTGCGGGTGCGGGCTCTGAATCCACAGTTCGAACCATTGGCGACAGACACATTGTCGCTGGACGCCTTCGGGCCGGGAGGGGTCCCGATCATCCCGGGGCCGCAATTGCGAAAAGATCCGATTCGGCCGGCGGAATTCACGGGAGAGTTCCGCGCGTTGACCCCGGGACGTTATCGACTGTCATTTCATCTGCCGGATGCCGCCGAACCGGTTTCGACAGAACTGGAACTGCAGCTCCCCCGGCAGGAAGCCGCATCGCTCGTGCAGGATGTCGGGTTGCTGAAGCGAATGGTCGACGGCACAAATGGACAATATGTTCCCATCGTCGAGGCCGCTTCGGTTCTGCCGTCAATCTTGCCGAATCAGGGAGAACGGGTGATCATTGATCAGCGGATCCGGGAACTCTGGGACCGGGGCTGGCTGATGGGGTTGCTCGTGGCGTTGGTCTGCGTGGAGTGGCTGACTCGTAAATTGTGGAAGCTGGCCTGACAGAAAATCGTGGTGGACGGGAATGGACTGACGTTCCGGCGATTCGAATTTCCTGACTTTTGCACTGGTGATTTTGTTCTCCCATGACTTCGACCCGCCCCGAAATTCGACAGGTTCTCGTCCGGCTTCGGAGCTGGATTCGGCGATATGTCCTGGTCGAAGGGGTCGCCGCAACGATCGCACTGGCCTGTCTGCTCTTCTGGCTCACGTACGGAATCGACTTCGCCTACTTTCAACTGAGTCAACTGGAGCTTCCCCACTGGTTTCGAGTGATCTGCACCGTTCTGATGACGATGCTGGTTTCCGGCGTGGCGATCGTCTGGATTGGTGTCCGGATCTGCCGGAGAATGGATGCCGACGATCTGGCGCTCGCCCTCGAACGGAAGTTTCCGGAACTGAATGATCGGCTCATTACGGCCGTGCAGATGACCGATCGTCCCGGATCTCCCACGCAGTCCGCCATGCTGGAGAAAGCGACCGATGAAGCGGTTTCCAGATTGTCCTCGCTGGAACTCAGGCAGACGATCAACCCGATTCCTCTGCGCCGAATGGTCACTCTGGCCGGTGTGCTGATGGCGTCGATTCTGGCTCTCGGACTGGTCAACATCGCGGGACTCGAACGCTGGGTGCAGGCCTACATCCTGGGAAAAGAAAATTACTGGGCCCCCTTCCGTCAGAACTTCCTGGCGATTCATGTGCTCGCCGGCGTGGATGAGCAGGTGCGTGAATTCGATGCCAGCCAGATTTACAAACATCCGCGGGGGAGTGATCTGCAGATTCAGGCCACCGTTCCGGATGAGGCACTTCCCCCGTCCCGGGTGCGGATGCAGCATCTCGGTTTCGGGCCGACAGGTCCCCGTCGTGGACAGCTTTCGATGTCCCGGATGGGAGAGAAGGAATTTCGCCAGACACTCACCCGGGTGGTTGAAGACCAGCAGCTCTGGTTTCGGGGAGGAGATTTCGTCAACCGGACTCCGTTCCGCATTCAGGTGGTCGATCCTCCACGGGTCGATTCGGTTTCGCTCCGCTGTGACTATCCCAGCTACACCGGCATGGACGTTCTGGAAGATCGGGATTTGAAAGTGACCGGCATGCAGGTGTCGCTGCCGATGGAAACCCGGTTCGATCTGATTGCGACAACCAACAAATCACTCCGCCAGGTCATCATCCGGACTCCCCGGTTTGAGCTGCTGGTCAATGGCACCGGAACGCTGGAACGCCCTGTCCGCCTGAGTCTGCTGGACGAAGAAACCGTCACCTCCCGACCGGTGCAACTCGACCTGTCAGCGGATGCGGTGTTTGAAGAAGAGTCGAAGCGGATTCGCATTCCGCTGGTGTTGACGTCGAAAGCGGAAGAACAACTGTCCCGGTTCGGGAATGTCGCGACGTTGCCACTTCCGCTGATGCCGGATGAGACGGTTCAGATTGTCCTGCTGGACGATGACAACATTGAAAGTCAGGAACCAGCCACGTTGACGGTCAACGGAATTGTCGATCAGCCGCCGGTCGTGGAAACTCGTCGCACCGGAGTCGGCACCGTTGTGACACGGAATGCGACGATTCCGCTCGAAGGGAAAATCACCGACGATTACGGAGTCGCTTCCGCCTGGTTCAGTTTTCGCACGAACGACAATCTCGATGAACGTCGCCAGCCGCTGAATCGTCAACCGGAGGGGCAGAAGGAATTCCGATTACAGCAGGGACCGGACCAGCCGTTTGAACGCCTCAATCTCATTCCCCTGAAACTGGACGTCGGGCAGATTCTGACGCTCAGCGTCTATGCCGACGACCGGGACGATCTCAATGGACCCCATCTCGCCCATGGGGAGATGTTCACGTTCCATATTGTTTCGACGGAAGAACTGCTGGCCAAGCTGTTCGACCGGGAAGTCTCTCTCCGGACCCGATTTGAACAGGTTCAGGCCGATCTGCGGGAACTTCGCAAATCCCTGCAGGGAACACACGATCAGGTGACGGCTCTGGAGCAAGGCGGATTTCAGTCGGAAAATGAGTCGCAAGTGATTATGGGGTACGTGGATCGGGCACTGCATCAACTGCGGAAGAACCACACCGAAACCCGTTCACTCGAACTCTCGTTTCGAGACATGCGGGACGAAATGGTGAATAACCGGATTGATACTGCGGAACTTTTGGAAAGAATCGAACGTCGGATTATTGAACCGATGGCGCTGCTGAACACGGCCGATTTTTTTGAAGTGGATCGAAAACTCGGAGCGCTTCGACTGGCAGTGGAACGGCATTCCCAGGCAGAAGTCGCCGCCGTGGAGAGTGCCGGGGCGCTCGATCGGTTGCTCCAGCAGATTGAAGCGATCTTGGCGGAAATGCGTGATCGTGGCACAATTAATGATCTGATTCAGGGATTGCAGGACATCATCAAGCGGGAAAAGCAGTTACTGGAACAGATCGAAGAAAAGCGGATTGAAGACAGCTTCTTCGGTCCTCCAAAGTAAAGACAGACCGTCTGTGTCAGTGAATTGGGGTTTCGGAGTGACTATGCCCGTTCCATTTCGAACCACGAAGAGATGTGTCGAAGCCGTCGTCTTCGTCATGGTGCTGATCCTCCTCGCCGCGTCACAACCCGCGCTGGCTCAGGCTCCTCCCGCTGATCTCTCTGCCAGTAAGCAACAACTGTTTCGGGATTACGAACGGTTTGAAAAATCGCTGTTCGACGTTGCTGAACAGGTCCGCGTCAAAGATCCGGAGCGGGCAGAACTTCTCTATCGGGCCCGGGCGCAGAGTCAGGAACAAAGTATTCTCGCCGAAATGCGGTCGATCGCGGAATTGCTTCGGACACAGGGAACCGATGGGAGTGCCGTTGTCCCGCAGCTGGGGCCGGCGGCCGACCGTCAGACGGAAACGATTGCCCGATTGGAAGCGGTGCTCAAAGTGTTGCAGAGCCTCGACGAACGGGAGCGGCTCGCCTCGGAAATCGCCCGCATTCAGGATCTGCTGAAAGACACCAACCGCATTCTTGCCCGACAGAAAGATGTCCGGGCGGAGACACAGCGGGGACGTCAGCCGGAACGGACCCGAGAGGCACAAAAGAAAGTCGCCGAAGAAGCCCAGAAGCTGGCCGATAAAATTGACAGCCAGGACGCCCAGTTGAACGGCGAGGATGCCCAGAAAAACGGGGACCAGAAGTCCTCGGATGACAAACAGAAGGGGGAAGACTCACAGGGAAAACCGGACGGCAAAGAGAAACCGTCGGATTCTTCGGAAAAGCCAGGTGAGAAATCGAAACCCGGCGAGGATTCCAAATCCGGTGATCCCATGCCGGGTCAGCCTATGCCGGGACAGCCCATGTCCGGCGAACCTCAGTCGGGGGAACCGATGTCGGGAGAGAAGAACCCCGATGGAAAATCGGATCCCTCTGGCGAGTCCCCGTCACCGGATCAGAAATCCCCCGGAGACCAGAAGTCACAGGGTCAGCAAGGACAAAAAGGTCAGCAGGGGGATCAGAAATCCCCTCCTTCCGGTCAGGAATCCCAGGAGCAGAAGCAGCAGACTGCCGGACGCGAAGAATTGGAGCAGGCCCGCCAGAAAATGCAGCAGGCGATCGAAGAGCTGGAAGCGCAGAAGCAGGACGGGGCTCTCAAAAATCAGGATGACGCCGTCCGGAAGCTGGAACAGCTGAAAGCACAGCTGGAGGAAATCCTCCGTCAGTTGCGGGAAGGGGAACGGGAGTCGTATCTCACGCTGCTCGAAGCCCGATTCCAGAACATGCTCCGTCGGCAGCAGCACATCAATCAGGAAACGGTTCGGTTGGACCAGATTCCCGTTCCGGATCGCGTTCGGCAGAATGTTCCGTCGCAGGTCGACAATCTGCGAAAAGAGCAGGACAACAACGCCATCGAAGCCGAGAAAGCGGCCCATCTGCTGAAAGAAGAAGGATCGTCCGTCGCCTTCCCGGAAGCGGTGGAGCAGATGCATCAGAACATGCAGGTGGTCGTCGCCCGACTCTCCCGACAGGAGACGGGAGAAACCACGCAGGTGGTCGAACAGCTCATCGTGGAAACACTGGAAGAGATGATTGCCGCTTTGCGGAAGGAACTGGAAAAGAAACAGGATCCTCAGCAGCAGAACCAGCAGGGGGGAAGTCAGGGAGGACAGGAAGATCCGTCCCTGGTCGATCAGATTGCGGAACTCAAGCTGATCCGGTCACTGCAGAATCAGATTTACCGATTGACGAAACAGATTGGTACGGAACTTGAAGGGCAACTTCCCCGATCGTCTGATCAGGCGAAGCTGATTCAGGACCTGCGGACTCGTCAGGAACGAATTCAGAAGGCCACCTACGATCTTTCCGTGGGCAGGAATGAATGATGATTCGATACACAACACTGACTGTCACGACATGCCTTCCGGTTCTGGTGCTGGCACTCCTCGTTGAGTTCGCTGCTGCGGCTCCACAGATTCCACGCGCCGAGACCAGTCCAAAACCGGCGAAGCAGAAAGGGATCGCACCCGGGGAGGTTCTGGCTCCCCCGTCCGCCGAGGATCTGAAAGCGTCCGTGTTTCAATGGCTCGAGCAGCGGAACGCGGAACAGCCGCAACTGGTCGAGGCCGTGACTCCATTCTGGCAGTTCGAGGGAAAGCCGGCTCCGGAACAGCTGTTCGAAGCATTGATGAGAACATTCTACCTCGCGGACGCGGAAACCCGTCAGACGGTCGACGCCTGCCGGCACTGGAACTATTCCTCCGATCTGCTGGGGGCCGTTGTTCCCGGCGAGCAGCGAGAGGAACAGGAACCACTGTTGACGCACAACGTCCGGTATTATCTGGCCCGGCACTTCACACTGCTCACGGCGTACAATGATGCCTTGAAGATCTTTGAAGTGACCGACCCGAAGTACGTCGTTGATCCGGCCGGATACCTGTTTCACCGGGCGGTCTGCGAACAGCATCTGCTTTTGAAGGAACAGGGGCTCAAGACGTTATCGGCGTTGCAGAATCAGACGGAATCGGTGCCGATGCGATATCGGAAACTGGCCGAATTGATGCAGGCGGATCTCGAGCAGGTTCAGGAAAAATCACTGGGAGAAGTGGCCCGACAGATGAAAGATGTCGAACGGCGACTGTCTCTGAAGCAGACGGATACCGGCGTTCAGCAGGTGGAAGAAAAGATCATCGCGACGCTGGATGAACTGATCAAGAAGATGGAAGAACAGCAGCAGCAACAGCAGAGTTCTTCCTCCTCCGGTGGTGGTTCGTCGAGTGGCCAGCCTCCTCAGCAACAGCAGAAAGAAGCTTCCAGCGGCGGCGAGATGCCCTCGGCCAACCTGAGTCAGGCTCAGGGGAAAGGGGGCCAGGACAATTGGGGAGACCTTCCACCGAAGGCGAAAGAAGCCGCCAAGAACATGCTGGAGTCCGACTTCCCGGCCCACTATCGTGCGGCCGTTGAAGAGTATCTGAAGAAACTGGCAGAGCGTCCCGCTCCGTCACGATAGGGCGTGCCGGCATCCGCAGTGAGGCCACGAAATTCGAAGCGGGAAATTCAAAACAGATCCGGAATTTCAATGACCCCAACCGGCCGGTCATTTGAGAATTGGAATCGGACGCATTCGAATCGGTTTCGAATTTTGTGTTTTGAATTTTGTGCTTCAGACAGTCATGCGATTCGTCCACACGGCAGGCTGAACGGCTCAGGACTGCTTCTGTAGAATGCTGCGGATGACCGATCCATGCACGTCCGTCAGACGGCGCTGGATTCCGTTCTGGTAGTAGGTCAGCTTCTCGTGGTCGATTCCCAGCAGGTGCAGTGCGGTCGCATGCAGATCGTAACAGTACGTCGGGTTCTCCTGCGCTTTGAACCCGAGTTCATCGCTCGCTCCATAGGCCGTGCCGCCGCGAATTCCGCCACCAGCCATCCACGCTGTAAACGCACCCTGATTATGGTCGCGGCCCTGTCCTTGAGCAGCGGGTTGTCTTCCGAATTCAGACGTGCAGATCACCAGTGTGGAATCGAGTAAGCCGGTCTGCCTCAGGTCCTGAATCAATGCGCTTGCCCCCCGGTCGAGGATCGGTCCCCAGTAGCCATGATCGCGGACGAGATCTTCATGACTGTCCCAGTTCGGACGGATCTTCTTGGCACCGGTATTCTCGGCCCCGCAGTAAATTTGTACGAATCGAACACCTCGTTCCACCAGTCGTCGGGCGAGCAGACATTGCCTTCCGAATGGGCCAATGTCTGCATGGTCGATCTGATAGAGTTCGTGCGTTCCTGTCGTTTCACCTCGCAAATCACTGACTTCGGGAATGCTCAGTTGCAAGCGGGCAGCGAGCTCATACGCAGCGATTCGGGCGTCGAGTTGCGAGTCTCCTGCCCGATGGGATGCGTGTACCGCATTCAACTCGTTGAGGAAGTCCAATCCGGCCTGTTCCTTGTCGAGCGGCCATGATTGAGAGTCGGCGGGAAAGAGATCCGCAATCGCAGGCCGTTCAGATCCGGCTTCGAGAATTGTTCCCTGGTACATGGCCGGCAGAAATCCAGCGCCCCAGTTGACGACTCCCCCTGGAGGTAACCCGCGCGGATCCGGCAAGACGACGAAAGCGGGCAGATTATCCCGTTCGCTCCCCAGACCATAAGTGACCCAGGATCCCATGCAGGGAAAGCCCGGGAAAATAAACCCGCTGTTCATCATGAACATGGCGGGTCCATGCAACGCGGTCTTGCTCTGCATGGAATGGATGAACGCGAGATCATCGACTTCCTGCGCAAGGTGCGGCAACAAGTCGCTCATCCAGCGTCCGCATTCACCATGCTGGCGAAACTTCCAGTAGGAAGGCTGACAGTTCCCGGGCTTGGATGCGAAAAATGTGATCTTCCCATCGGGATCAAACGGTTTCCCCGCCCGTTCTTCCAGAACCGGCTTGTAGTCCCAGGTATCGAGATGACTCAGCCCGCCGGGACAGAAGATCTGAATCACCGCTTTCGCGCGCGCGGGGAAATGCGGGAGCTTCCCCTGAGGCCCCGGTTGGGGACCTGCCAGCAGCTGGTCGTCTGCCAGGAGAGACGTGAGGGCCACTCCTCCCAGTCCGCCGCCAAGTTGCCAGAGAAAGTCACGACGCGAGAGCGGTTGAGACTGTCCAGCGCACGTTGCACCGTGGTTCGGCAATGAAGTTGTCATCACTCTGTCCTTCTCATTCAGTCGATGGAAACGAACTCGTTTGCGTTCAGCAGCATCCGGCACAACTGGGAAAGACGATCCGTATTGAGCAACTTGATTGCAGCAAGTGTTTCCTGTGCCGTGGGATTTCTGCCGAAGGCCAGTTGAAAGGCGATCTGCACCTGTTGCTGCGGAGAGTCTCCCGCAAGGAGTTCGACTCGTTCGGCCAGGTAATTCGATTGCTTCAACATGAAGTCGTTATTCAACATGGCTAATGACTGCAGGGCCGTTGTTGTCACGTTCCGGACCGGAGTGAGATTGGCGGGATTCGGACAGTCCAGAGTCGTCATGAATTGTTGTGGCGTCGTACGGACGATAAATCGATACACCGCGCGTCTCCATAATTCCGGGGAGTCCGCCACGAGATACTCGTAGATGGGAGCGTACGCTTCCGTGTACTGAAAATCGCGGAAACCGGGTCCGGACATTTCGAGATTCAACTTTCCCGTGACCGCGAGCGTGGCATCCCACAGCGATTCCGCATCCAGCCGGCGTGAATTCATGCGCCACAAAAGTCGATTCCCGCGATCGATCCCCTCTTCCTGCGGGCGTCGTTCTATCGACTGCTGGCGATAAGAGGCGCTGGTGCAGAGCAGGCGATGCATTTTCTTGATCGACCATTGTTGAGCAAGAAACTCTTCTGCCAGCCAGTCCAGAAGTTCCGGATGACTCGGACGGCCTCCTCCGTAGCCGAAATCGCTGGGAGTTTCCACGAGCCCGACTCCGAAATGATGATGCCATAAGCGATTCACCAGAACACGGCGGGTGAGCGGATTCGCCGGATCGACGATCCAGTTCGCCAGTGCCAGCCGACGCTGCCCCTCACCGGTTCCATTCACATGCAGGTGATCAGAAAGTCCGTTCAGGCAGGCCAGCGCACCTGGCTGCACTTCCTCACGAGATTGTTCAGGATCCCCGCGATGCAGTAAGTGGACAGCAGCGGGGTTCGCCTCACTGATGACACCATAGACTTTGGTGGCAGCAGGGAGTGATTTCAGCTCTGCGTCCAGTTCCGGAAGCCGCTTGTCCAATGCATTCAGCTCGGCCACTTGAGCAGGGCTCAGCTCTGCCGGATGCGCGGGAGTGAGCCAGGCATCCCCAAAACAGATCTGGTCATGACTGATCCCGTTACCGTGATCCGTGGCCATGAGCGTCAAAAAGCGAGCTGTGGCCGGGAGATCCATTTCCACTGGGACCAGTCCGTCATCCCGCCCTAAACCGACTCTTTGTGACTTGAGTTCACCATCCACATAAATGCTGAACGACGCGCCCGCCTGAGCCGTCTGGCCAAAGTAACCAACAGAGGTCGTCAGCTTCATTTCAACGGGAGCCCCCGCTTGACGGAGTTCCTCCAGATCGAAGGTGATCGCCGCATTGGCGTGCAGGGAGAGCAGAGTGTGTTGACTGGAACCAAAATCGACTTCTCCCAGCTTGGTCGAAAACTGTGAATTCACCGGACCAAAGCGAATCGCATCCCAGACCTGTCCGGAGATTTTCGGGACGTCTCGGATGGTCAGGCCGGTCGAGGAAATCGGGGTGCCAGACTCTGACGCATCGGGAATGACGACCCCATCCACAAACTTCAACGGAGATGAGGAAAATCGATTCAGGACAACGTCAGGCAGAATTCCGCGGGCAGCTTCGATCGGCTGCCCAGTTAATGGATCAATCCCAGCGCCGGCTTTGCCTGATCCATACCCGTCGCCGCCTCCCACGATGTCAGCCAGCTGAATGGGCCTGCCTCGCAGCTCCGCCTGGCGGATACGGATGACCGACTGTTCCGTCAGGATTTCTTTTCGGCGGGCTTCCACACGGTGAGCTTCAACCGGATCGCTGTCACGATCTCCGCGTCGAACACCGGCGAACACGCTCCACAGCTGGTAGTACTCTTTCTGCGAAATTGGATCGAGTTTATGGTCATGGCAGCGGGCGCAGTTCACTGTCAGCGCGATGCTCGTCGTCATGACCTGGGTGACCATGTCGTCCAGGTCGTCCGCTCTGGCAGCTCTTTTCAACGTCGGAGAAACCGTTTCGACCTGCCCGACAAAGTCCCAGGGTCCGGCAGCAAGAAAACCTGTCGCGGTGACCGATGAAGAATCCTCCGGACGCAGCACGTCTCCGGCGATCTGTTCCCGCAGGAATTCATCATAGGGCTTGTCGCTGTTGAAAGCCTGAATGACATAGTCGCGATAACGCCAGGCGTTGTTCCGCAGTTGGTCACGTTCGAATCCATGTGTATCCGCATAATGAGCAATGTCCAGCCAGTGCCGTGCCCAGCGTTCCCCGTATCGAGGGGAATCCAGCATCCGATCGACCAGATGTTCATATGCCAGCGGATCCCGATCGGCAGCAAAGGCTTCGATCTCTTCATACGTGGGGGGAAGTCCCAGGAGATCGAATGAAAGCCTGCGAATCAATGTCCGACGATCCGCTTCACCAGACGGGGAGAGATGCTGTTCTTCCAGTTTCGCAAGAATGAACCGATCGAGATCATTGCGAGGCCAGTCTTCATTGTTCACCTTCGGCACTTTCGGATGTTTCACTGGCTGGAACGACCACCAGTCCAGCCCGCCGGGGATTTTCGCCTCGATGACGAAACCGTCCGGCCACTTTGCTCCGGAGGCAATCCAGCGACGAATCTGTTCCACTTCAGCAGTTGTCAGCGGAGCCCCTTCCGCAGGCATCGCGGGGGCATCTCCAGTGATCTGATCCAGCAGCGAACTGTCTTCCGGTCGATGGGCCATGACTGCTGCACCGCTGTCGCCCCCCTTCAGAAATTCTTCTTTCGTGGAGAACGACAACCCTCCCTGGGCATGCCCGGTCGAATGGCAGCGAAGGCAACGCTGTTCCAGGATTCTGGCAACACCTTGAGAGAAGTCTGCCTGATCGTCCGCGGAGGCGATGCGGCAGAAATTCAGTCCCTGGAAGACCGCCAGCGACAAGACGACCGGCAGAGACAGGTCGGAGAGCTGCTTATTCATGAAAGATCATTCTACGATTCCAGAACACGATCGGGTCTGCCGGGCGGACCCTGTCGTGCATCAGACACCGGCAGCAGTGGCCGCACAGTGGACCTTGCGACCGGTGTTGAGGAGGAATCAATCTGAAATCAAATGGGCGGGAACAGGAGAAGTGGTCCATGAGACAGACCTCTTCTCCTGCGGTTTACTTCGTCAGCAGGTCAAACGACATGGAGTTCGGTTTGTCTGCGACGACTTCGGCAGTGAGTTCCGTTTTCACGTTGTACTTGGCGGGAAGGTATTGTTCCTGACTCAATTTTCCATCCGGTCCAAGCACCTTCGTGGAGAGTCGTGATGCCACAATCGAGACATGCTTCAGGCCGACCGCACTTTGAATGGAAAACTTCCCCTGTTGGATTTCACCGCTATATGACCCGGCGATGCCGTCCACAGGACTCAAATAGATGGATCCGACCGGGAGTGGCTCGCCATCGACGGTGACGGTTCCCTTTACCGGCACCAGCGGGGGGCCGGCAGGTGCTCTCTCGCACCCTGGCAGGAAGCAAAGACAGGCAATCGCCAGAATTTCGAACGGCCAGCTTTGGTGATGCAATTTCCAGAAAGATTTCATCGGGAGTGAGCCAGTTGAGGAGAGAAGGGAGATTTGTCAGTGAATGTCAGGTCTCAGAACTCACTGATCACTTCACCCTTGCTGATCGTTCCCAGAGACTGGTACGTCCCTGTGTTGATGTTGTTGGAAATGAATCGAACAGAACCATCTCCCAGCGTGACATTGACTCCCCCGGTATGCATGCTGCGGGCAGACAGAAAATTATTGTTGTAGTCGCAACGGACCGGGGCAGCTTTGGTTGAAATACCGGCATAGCCAATCACATCTTCAACCTGTGTATTCGGAGTGTTCAGAGCAACAAAAAGGACACCCATGTGGATCGCGTTCCAGTAGAGACCGCGAAAGTCCAGGTCGGCATTGCACGAGTTTGCCCGGGGACCTCCGTCCGCCACAATCAGAATTTCGCTGGCCATGAGAGTGCTTGATGTTCCATCGGTCACATCCCGTAATGACGTTCTGGATCGCGGATAGAACATTCCGCCGGGTGTGGCTCCCGTCGCATCCAACACGGCAGCGGGGAATGTGGTCACTTGCGCTCCCCACATTTGAGATCCGCCGCATAACTGATAGTTGCCTGCAAATCCATCGCCAGGGCGTTTGCCTGTATCTGGATCCGAGGGACAAAGCATCATTCCCACGTACGCTTTATTACCACCGGTATTTCCCCAATTGTAAGCCGATCCGGAATTCAATCCCTCGGCAACCCACTTGCTGTACAGCGGAGCCTGATCAATGAATGGAAGAATCATCGCGAACCAGCTGACGCGGGAACTCCCACGGAGCTGGCTGTCTTCGGCCTCCCAGGCGTTATAGGCATTGAACATTCCAGGCGGAAAGACGCGATGCACATCATGATAGTTATGCAGTGCCAGCCCGAGTTGCTTCTGATTGCTTCTGCACTGGGTGCGCCGGGCCGCTTCGCGGGCCTGTTGCACCGCCGGAAGCAATAACGCAATCAGGATGGCGATGATCGCAATCACCACCAGCAGTTCGATCAGTGTAAAGCCTTGTAAACGGTCGCCACGTTTTTGTCGCACTTGAATTCCTTCGATGATGAAAAACAGTTGAGAAGTGAAATAAGCCCGGCTGCACGATTTTTATTAGTCGTCAATCATTCAATATTGAGAACTCAGGCTTCATCCAGAACGAGTTCTTCCGGCCAGCCCGCGACTGACGTTGATCCACTGTCGAAGCGTCTCGACTTCGGAACGGGATTCGCATTTGTGCCACGTCGCCAGTCTTCCCCATCAGATGATCGATCATTCCGCAGAACATTTCCGCAGCCCAAGGCGCGGTTCCGTCTACGTGCTGCAATGAAAACGGCTCTATTTCTGATCCGTTGTGAGATCGAAGGAGATGTCGTTCTGCTTCTGTGGTTGAACCTGTCCTGTCAGTTCCGATTTCATGTTGTACCGTGCCGGAAGATACTGCTCCATTCCCGGCAAGCCATCAGGACCAGGTGTCTTCGACGGACGTGACGCCAGGATTGTGACCTTCTTGGGGCCGACGGCGCTTTCAAAGGAGTACTTCCCGTCGCGAATCTCCGACCCGTAGGATCCGGCAATCCCGTCTGCGGGATCAAACGTGATGACTCCGAGTGACAGCGGAGCCCCATCGACGGTGACAGTCCCTTTCACGGTGTACAGGTCCGGTCCACTCGGGCGGGATTGAAAGCATCCGGTGATCATCAACAGGGACAAGCAGATTGCGATGCGAGGGAATGATTGTGTCATGTCAGGTCTGATCAGTCGGGAATAAAGAATCCAGGACGTACGTTTGGGTGATTCTGACTGTGGCGTTTTGCTGGTCGGGGAATGTCAGAATCCGGAGACGACTTCTCCGCCGGCGCGTGTGCCGAGGGACTGGAAGGTCGCAGTATTGATGTTGTCGGAAATGAACCGGACACTGCCGTCGACCAGCGTGGAGTTCACACCACCCACGTGATGGCTGCGCGCCGACAGGACGAATCCGCCATCTGCACACATGGCCGGAGCCCGATCGACGGAATAGCCGCCCCAGGCGATGACGTCCCGCGCATCGCTGTTCGGAGACCGATACGACTGGAAGAACGTTCCCATGTGAACCGCGTTCCAGTACAGCCCCCGCATGTCCCGTTTGTTGGAGCAACCGGGAGCGTTGTCGTTCCCATCGAGGGAAATCAGGATTTCGCTGGCCAGCAACGTGTTGGACGTTCCGTCGGTGACATCGCGGATCATGATGCGGGATCGAGGGGCGAACATGCCGCCTGGCGCCTGATCATTCAAATCCAGCGGGGGGGTCGCCGCGGCCGTGGCACGGTTTCCCCAGGGAAGGGATCCGCCGCACACCTGATAGTTCCCTGCAAATCCATTAATCGTCTTTTTCCCGGTGTTCGGGTCGGACGGACAGAGCATCATGGGAACGATGGTGTTCGGCTTTCCTGTTCCCCACCAGACCTGTGTTGTGGAGTTCAGCCCTCCGGAAACCCAGTCACTGTACATCGGGGCCTGATCGATGAACGGCAGGATCATGGTGAACCAGCCCAGACGGCTGATCCCCCTGAACGCGCTGGATCCATCTTCCGGAGACCAGGCATCAATGCTGTTGAACATTCCGGGCGGAAACACCCGGTGAACGTCATGGTAGTTCAGCAGCGACAGACCCAGTTGCTTCTGATGGTTTCGGCATTGAGTCCGTCGCGCCGCCTCGCGCGCCTGCTGCACCGCCGGTAAAAGCAGTGAGACCAGCGTGCCGATGATCGCCACGACCACCAGCAGTTCAATCAATGTGAACCCGGTGAGGCCGCGACGATGTCGAGACCGCTGTGGGCGCACCATTTTCAAACCGGGTTGGCCTCCAGTGAGTGAAGTGATGTCACCTCCTGTCATGATGTGCCTACTCCTGGAATGGATTCGATCGGTCATGATCCTGCTCCCCGGTGTCGGTGCCTGCTGTCAGAAGTCGTTGATCACGTTCCCGTCTGCCCGGGATCCGAGCCATTGGAAGGTCTGTGTATTGATATTGTCGGATACGAATCGAACGGCTCCATCCGCCATGGTGACATGCACTCCGCCGGTGTGCATACTGCGGGCAGCCAGATCATTCCCATTGTAACTGCAGGAAACCGGGGCCTGTGGACTTGCAATCCCGGACCAGCCGATCGAGTCCGCAGACTTTGCATTCGGGGTACGTTTCGTGACGAACAGTGCTCCCATGTGAACGGCATTCCAGTACAGCCCACGCATGTCACGGGGGCCCCCACATCCGGGAGCGGCCGTTCCTCCTTCCGGGACAATCAGAATTTCGCTGGCCATGATCGTGTTGGACGTTCCGTCAGTGACGTCGCGAAATCGGATGCTGGAGCGGGGATAAAACATGCCCGTGGGGGCTTCCGTGCCCGTTTCATCGCGGATTGCGGTGTTCGTGGCCGTGTTCTGTGTCCCCCATGCTCGGCCGCCTCCGCATAACTGGTAGTTCCCAGCGAATCCATCGACCGTGGTTTTGCCTCCTGGCGGATCAGACGGACAAATCATGGTCGGGACCCGTGTGTTGGCAGCACCAGAGGGATGCAGCCACCATGTCGAAGCTCCGCCGGCATTCAGCCCGATACTGACCCAGGAATTGTAAAGCGGAGTCTGATCGATGAACGGCAGGATCATTGCAAACCAGCTGAGGCGGGATGTGCCAAACAATCCTTTCGCGCCATCTTCAACATCCCAGGAATTGTTGCCGTTCATCATGCCGAATGGCATGACGTTGTGCGTGTCATGGTAGTTGTGCAGGGCCAGCCCCAGTTGCTTCAGGTGATTTTTGCACTGACTGCGACGTGCCGCTTCACGTGCCTGTTGAACAGCCGGCAGCAGCAGTGACACGAGAATGGCGATGATCGCAATGACGACCAGTAACTCAATCAGAGTAAACCCGCGCAGAGAACGTTTGAGCGACATGAGTGAACCTTCAGAGTCAAAGTGAAATGAAATCGGAACGGAAAAACTGAAGACTGGAAGTGAGCAATCGAGACAGGGTTATGGAGACTCCTCGATCACCAGGACTCGGGCCTGATCGAGAAACTCCGGTGGAGACACTCCAAAGAAAAAGGAAACGGTTTTTCGATCGTCGGAGATCTGGATTTCGTCTTCTTCCAGTTCCAGCTGTCGGAAGTCACGTGGTTCGAACTGGACGCCGGGGAGTGCAAACGGATCGTCTGTGGCCGTCAGCCCTGACGAGGAGACAACCAGTGCCGCAATCTGTCCCCAGAAAGTCACGGCTCCACGCGGAGCGAAGCTGACGAGTGCCGTCGGATCGTAATGAATGAGGTAACTGCGAAGGGTCGTTCCCGCCGGAATCGTGACGGGCCCGTTGATCCCCTCAACGGTGAGCGGTGCGGCCAGGGTGACCTGACGTTCCGGCATGACCAGCATGTGATTGGGGGTGGTGAACTGTTCGCTGGCCATCGATTCGGGAGCTTCCGTCACCGTCCGGAGTGCTCCCGTCAGGCGGCGAATCCCTCCGCGTGATTCATCCACCGGACGATAGGGAGTGACGGAGTAATTGACTTCCTTGGCAGTACGGGTCGACATCTGGAACCAGGCGGCCCGTGACGCCGTCAGGTCGAGGACATGCGTCGGCAATCCCCGCCAGTCCAGCAGCCGGGCCTGAGCGGCTCCCCGACGGACGCTGAAATGAGTTCCTTTTTCGGCGGAATGTTCCACCAGAAACTCAGTCCCCAGGTCCACGATTTCTGATTCCGGAGTGACGACGGTGAAACCGATTCCTTCCGGCTGGACCTTCGCGACAATGGTTCCATGTGCCAGAGAGACCCGATTTTCCCGTTCAAACCGCACCGAGGCCGGTCCGATGATGTCCAGCATCAGATGGGGGAGCTGCAGCGTGGCAATTCCTTGTGGAATCGTCAGCGTCTGACGCAGCCGGATGATCTGCCCGAGTTCCAGTGGCGTTTCGACACTCTGGAGATCCGTCGACAGACTGGCGATCGTTCCCACCATCGGCGGCACGAGAATGGTGCTGTAATAGAGCCAGCCGAGCAGCAGCGCCAGCGCACTGGCACAGGATGTCAGCAGGAAGGTCGCACGCCAGTATTTCTGGCTTTCCTGCCTGGCGCTGGCCAGGGTGATCTGCTGGATCATGTCCAAAGTCGCAGCTTCCGATGATTTGTGATCCGACTGGTCCAGCAGTTCACAGTGAAAATCCAGGCGGTGAATGTAAGCCTGCAGGTGTGTCTGGTCTTCCCACATCAATTGCTGCAGGCGATCCATTCCCTGACCATCGATCTGGGAATCGAACATCAGATCGACGAGCTGCTCGACCTCGCGTGTTGAGGGGGATTCGGATGCCATCAGTCTTCTCCTGATCCCAGACGCTGATGGACGCACCGTGCCAGGATCTGGCGCAGCCGTTTCAGTTTTGAATAGATGGCAGCAACCGTCTTCCCCTGCTGGCGTGACAGTTCCACCAGTGAGGAGGATTCCTGATAGCAGTCAAAGAGGAAGGACTTGTCGGCGGAGGGAAGCTTTCTCAGGCAGTCCCGCAGGACTTCGCGACGCAGCTCCAGCAGTTCTGATTCGGCGGTTCGAACCTGAACAACGCGCGCGAGCAACTCGTCGCAAAGACCGGTCTGCCCGTGTCGACGCCGACGGCGGACAAAATTCTTGGCCACATTGAAGGTAATCGTGCAGGCCCATTTTCGAAAATTGGACGACCGGTCAAACTCGTCATATTTCTGCCAGAGTACGACACAGGCTTCCTGAATGACGTCGTTGGCATCATTCGGATTTCCGACGATCGTCAGCGCACAGGCATAGAGAAACCGATGGTTCGCTGAGAGTTGTCGCAGGAAATTCGCTTCCAGTGGCGACTGTTCAGCGCCCATTGTGCTGTGCGGGTTGATCTGAAAAGGACTCATTTCATCCTGGTCGACATTCCGGCGGGACATTCAGCAAAGCCGTCCTGGACACGTTCACGTGCTGGTGGCGTTCGACGTGGTGATGCGCTGCCGCGTGACGCACCCATCAGAAATGTTTGAAGTGGCCGGATCTGAGCGGGGATTTTTCTGAAAAAAGAAAAATCGATCTGTCATCGGTCGCTGGATGCGGGGATTTCGGTGGGGTTTGGGCGATGTATTCTGTGTGGTCAACAGTGTTTAAGTCGATTATGATTTTCGTGGAGAGGATGAGGTCAGGGGACGGGAATCGCCCGTCGAGAAGGAAAAGAGTCGGATTCGGTGGGGCCGTCGACCGAATCCGACCGTTTTGCGGTCAACCAATCGCATGAGATCAGGTGTTGAGACTCCATTCGCAGCGGTCTCAAATGAGTCGTATTGGCAATGTCGTGAACCGCAAGTCGCTCTAAGAGCTGTGACGGGCTCACCGTCTCGCGGTCGAGGTGAACAGGCGACGAAGACTTGTTCAGTTCGTTTCGTACAGGTGGGCTTCGACGAACCACAGGAACTGGTCGGTCAGCCGGGAAATCTGGGTGAACAGGTCACTCGATCCGGCATCTTTGAGTTCGCTCGTCCGGTCGATATCCAGTCGCACCGCCTTTCCGAATGCCGCCAATCCGCCGGCAAGCGCTTCCACATGTGATCGGCCGTCGTGGGCGGTTGTTGTGTACGCAGGCAGCGTGGTGCGCTTGGCAACTCCCTGCAACTGGCCGTCGGCGTTTCCTCCGAGTGCGATGATCCGTTCGGCGATTTCGTCCGTCTGTTCTGCGAACGTGGTGTAGACCTCGTCGAACAGTTTGTGCAGCGCGATGAAGTTCGGCCCTTTCACATTCCAGTGTGCCTGTTTTGCCTGCAGCGTCAGATCGATCACGTCGGCCAGGCGGGCATTCAGAATCTGGCAAACCTGTTCACGGGCTTTTTCGGGAATATCGTTTCTGGTTGGATTCATTTCGAAGATCTCCTGTTGTTGATCGCGGAACACTGGGAACTGGACGAGATTCGTTGAGTGCGCGAAGACGAATCGCAGTGGTCACCGTTCGGCACTCTGTCTTGCGGTGCTGTGCGTCTTACGGTGTTGTGCCGGTCTGACCAACAAGTAAATGCCAGGTGAGCAGACGGGCTGCCTGATGGTTCAATTCTGGGCCGTCGTTGGACCGGGCACCTGACCTCTGATCCAGTTGGCACTTTCCTCACTGTCGGCGGGAACGCTCCGGACATACACCCGATATGAGGCCGAACTCTGTTGGACCATTCCGGGAATGGGCTTTCGGGCCGGAACGCCGGAGAGCCGGACCTGCTGCCGGGGTTTTAACCCGGGGAGCAGATATTCGTAGTAGTAGCCGCCGTTGGTTTCGACCGTCAGGTAGAACGTCATCTCCCGGAATGTGGAGATGTTCATCGCGGTGCCGGAGAGTTGCAGGACGTCCGGGCGATTCGCATCGACGACCGCATTGATTTTGTACTGACAGAGCGCTTTCTGGTCCGGCGGTTGCCGATCGGCTTGCGGGAGGTCGAATTTCTGACGTCGGGCCGCGGTCTGCACGGCTGCCGGAAATTTGGTCTGCATTTCGTTCAGAGTCATTCCGAAGCACTTCTGGAACAGGGCTTCTTCTGTGTTGGGGGGGAGTTCTTCAAACGGCGTTCGTTGACTGAGGGCCTGAACAAACTCCTGATATCCTTCTTTGTGCTGTGTCCAGGACATCCAGTGTAGGCACCAGGCAAGTGTGTAGGCGTCGCCGGCGATGACGTCCGCGAAGAATGCCGAATCATCTCCCATCATGGCGGACCAGGAGGTCCCGATCGGAATCTGCTGGGCACGGCGGACATAGGAAACGCTTAACTTCCCGGGATTGGAATCGATCCGTTCTCCGCTCCCTTCAAAGGCATTGGCGATGCCTTCATCGAACCAGCGGGGAGTCGGTGCGAATCGCTGAAACACCCGATTCGACATCTGCTGGTGAATCGCTTCATGCAATGGAACTTCGAACGAGTCGCAGGAACTCATCCGCACGGCGAGCCAGTTCGTGGTGTGTGAATAAAATCCCAGGACCCCGCTGGCGGAAAGTCCTTTCGCGCCGGTGGTCTGGTTGTAGTAGGTGTCGAAATCCTGTTCGGATTCGAAGATGATCAGAACCAGCGGGTATTGAACCTCTCGCAGCGGGAAGTTCATCAGCTTGGCGTATTTCACGAACACGTCGCCCACGTTCTGAGAGAAGCGCAGGGCCTTCTTCAGGAAGGTCTGAGCGGCATTTTCACCGCGCGGTGATAACGGTGACGCGAGCACCAGTGCGACGACGGACGGGGGAGCCGTGTCGATTCGGACCAGCTTCTCGCCAAAAATGTCCTTGAGCCGGTCTCCCATCTGCGCGCAGGTGATCGGAGTGGCTGGTCCGGTTTCCTTCTGTTCGACCACTTGCGACGGGTGCAGCGGCTGAATCTGTCCATCCCAGCGCTCCAGCAGGGCAATTCCCGGACGGGGAGTGATGAGTTTCCCCTGCAGGGTGACGGACTCGCCCTCTTCCGTGCGATACGTGATTTCATCAGCATGGACAGGGGAGAGGCAGACCAGCAGGCCCAGAATTGTGATCAGGCCATTTGCAGGACGACGCAGCATTACTGACCTCCCTTCTTTCGTCGAGAAACCATCGTGCGGAATGTCGCTGCCGGCCCGCGGCCGGGCGGGCAGCCATGTCGAATCGCCTGCCGGCCTTCCGTGCCTGCTGGAGCTTCAAACCTGTCAGGACAGAGTGGTCACACCACTACTTTGCTCCGGCGGGTTTCGGCTGGGGTGGATTCGTATTCAATGGAACCGTCTGGGGAGTTCTCTTTCGGCAGCATCCACAGAACTTTGAAAACAGGGCATCGATCCCGAACCAGGATCCGGTCGGCAGGGCCGCAATCGCGAGCAAGGCAATCGCTTCGATCATGTTCTTGTTCACGATGAAGCTGTGTTCCGGACCAGGCAACTGCGGCACTCCCGGCCAGGGAGGCATCACCATGTAAAACATCATCAGCATGACTGCGCCAAGGATGGCAGCGACGCGGGTGGCGAGTCCCAGAATCAGCAGGACACCGAGGACAATCAGTCCCCACATCACCTGACTGTCTGATTTCGCCAGTGGCGAGTCGGTATTGGGAAACGCTCCGCGTGCCAGTTGCTCTGGTTTGAGAAGGTTGACGGCCGACGTCTTGAGATCTTTGTCGAGGGCTTTGACAGGGGCGACAAGCTCTGCCCGCATGATGGCCACTTTCTTGGCGAGCATGTTGGCATGATCGGTCTGGAAGTCCATCTTCGCCCGGCTGACGCTGTCATTGTAATCCTGGACAAGGTCTTTGAATTCCTGGATTTTTCCGTAACGGACGACGTTCGCCTGTTCTCCGGCTTCGTCCGAGGCAATCGTTCCCATCGTGATGTCGAAGCTGCCGGACTTGTTCTTCCGCCCGGTCACACCCACATTTTCAGGATTCCCTCGCAGCTGTGCCGCGAGCCGGTGTCGAAGTGACAACTGGCGTGAGCTGGCCACGAGGCGGTCGACGGACCGGAGAAACCCTTTCTCCGCGTCGGACAGGGATTTCTCGGGAGCCTCGACCAGTGCCCGCAATCCGGCTTCTTCACTGGGCAGCAACGGACCAGTCGCCGTGAGTTCTTTCTTCCCGGCATCATAAGTGACCGAGAAGCGTTCAATCGCTTTGTCGGTGACTCCAGCCGGCAGTTCCGCCAGCGCGGCGCGAGTGGTCACGGCGGGAGGAAGCTCATTGGCAGGAGTGTCTTCCGCCGCAGAACCGTCAAGCAGGGTGTTGAGTGTTTTCTGCTGGGCGTCGTCGAGCCCGTAAAACTTGACGAAGCGGTCACGCCAGGTGTACCAGCGCTGACTGACGCCGTCATAGTCGAGCCATTTCAGGTCATCCGGATCACCCGTCATGTTGCGGAAATAATCTCGCAACGGACCCTGTGCATTCTTCAGGTAACCTTCAGATGTCCAGGGGTCTGGAGTGGAAAGAGTGGCCCGTTTCCAGAGACCTTCGTACAGAAATTGCCAACCGATCGACATCCGCAGCAAAACCAGAAGCAGGATGGCGATCAGCGGAGCGCGGGTGGCGTTCAACACGGGCAGACCCTTCTCAGTCACTTGAAATGTCGATCAATCAGACTGTGTCACCGGAGTTCGATGAACAGTTGTTCTGGCGGGATATTGCAGACGACCGGTTCCAGTGTCCGACCGCGTCCGGGAGGGGGGACAAAAATCGCTCCAACCTCAGAGTGATCATCGCAATACGTTCGCGCCTTGTCGAGTCCCATGACATAGAAAGCCGTCGAGAGGGCTTCCGCCTGGGTGGCACTCGAAGCAATCACCGAAACGGACAGCAGTCCTGCGGCGGGCCAGCCGGTTCTGGGATCGAGCTGATGCCCGTAACGGCGTCCGTCATGGCGAAAGAACTGGACATTTGATCCGCTGGTGGACATGGCCTGATTCTGCAGAAGAATGGTGGCGTACCGTTCTTCTGTGAAGAGGGGATTTTTGATGCCGACCGGCCAGCCGTGCAGGTCCCGGTGTGATCCCATCGCCATGACGCTGCTGTGTCCTCCATGGACCAGCGCGTCAACGACCCCTTCCGTCTGCAGGTGCTGAACCGCCTGGTCGACCGCGTATCCTTTGCCGATCGCGGCGAAGTCGAGCAGCAGTCCCGGCGCATCGAAGAAGACGGTTTCACGGTCAGCGTCGAGATGGACATGCTGAAACCCGCTGATGAGCAGTGTCTGGAGGACGTCCTCTTCCGTGGGAACGGTCTGTCGGGCCCGGGCGGTGCGCCAGAGTTGAATCAATGCTCCGGCCGCGGGATCGAACGTCTGATCGGTGTCGATCCAGAACTCCCGGCACTGCTGAAGGAACGCGAACAGTTCCGGAGTGACTGGGCAGGGGGACTGGGCCGCGTGGGCGTTGAGTCGGGAAACGTCGCTGTCCGGCCGGTACACCGTCAGTAATTGTTCGACCGCGTGAACGAAATCGAGTGCATCCGAAGCGGACATCACCTGTCGGGGAGCCCCGGGGTTCATGACGACGGCCCAGGCACAGGCCATGGCCCGGGTTTCCAGTCGCACCGTATCCCCGGCGCCGGGGGGAGGTCCCTGTACCGCTTCTGCCAGTTGATCGGCGAGTTCCGATCCCTTCTGGCGAATCACCTGGTGGACGGCACGACCGGTCAGAAAGTCGCGACGGCTGGGCTGTTTCGGGGAAGGGTCCGTGGGATCTGGCATCATTTTATTCTACGCCAATTCCACCGGGGCAGGGCAGGCATGATTCAGGGAGAAATCGATTCCGCTCCAGGGGCACGAAGACTGGTCTCGCACCGTATTGATGACCTCCATCAGGAGTGTCAGGGGGACTGTCAGGGAGCCGATCGGATCTGGAGGGTGAAATTTCCACTCCTTGAACTGGCAGACCGCCTGACTATACTCCAGTGTCACGGATCAATTCAAAAGTACATCCACCGAGATGGATTGGAAGGAGATCAGGAACTCATGAGTGCCCAAGTCGGACAGCCCGCTCCCAGTTTTTCCGTTCAAGCATACGACCGCACCAAAGACAACACCGATGATCAGTTTAAGTCACTGACACTGGAAGACTTTAAGGGGAAATGGGTCTGCCTGTTCTTCTATCCGCTCGACTTCACCTTCGTCTGCCCGACCGAACTCGTGTCGTTCAACGACAAGCTCGGCGAATTCGAAGATCGTGACTGTGCCGTGCTGACCGCGAGCACAGACAGCGTCTTCTCTCACAAAGGCTGGTGTGATTCGCACAAAGATCTGGCCCAGCTGAAGTACCCGATGCTGGCTGATACCACGCATCAGCTGTCACGGGCGTACGGAGTGCTGAAAGAAGATGCCGGGATCGCTTATCGGGGGATTTTCCTGATCGATCCGACCGGCGTCGTCCGCTGGTCGGCCGTGCATGATCTGAGCGTGGGACGAAATGTCGATGAAGTGCTGCGGGTGCTGGACGCGCTGCAGACCGACAAGCTCTGCCCATGCAACTGGAAGTCGGGCGAAGCCACGCTGAATTGAAATGTGATGGATTCGAGTGTGTCGCCTGCAGACATTCTCCTGCGGGCGACACGTCTCTTTTTGAGTCATCCGTCTCCGTCGGCTCAGGCTGTCATTGTCTGAGGCCGTGATCTCTTTCCCGTTCCAGGGTGTGTCGATGTCACTTCTGCAACCGATTCCTGTCAGCGATGCTTCGGAAAAAGTGGGACAGCATTACGCCCGGATCGCGGAGATGTTCGGGTCAACTGACCTGCCGGAACCGTTCTATTACTACGGGAACGTCGAACCGTTTCTGCGGGACTTCTACATGAACTTTAAGAAGTTCGTGTACACCGACGGTCTGCTCGACGCCAAAACCAAAGCGGCCATTGCCCTGGCGGTCGCTGCGCACGGGAAGTCGGTTCCCTGGTTGCGATTCTTTTCAAACCGCTGTGAGGAACTGGGTTTTTCGAAAGAACAGGTTGCGGAAATTCTCGCCGTCGCCTCGACGAACTACATGTACAATACCTTCTTCAAATTTCGTGATCTGAGCGGATCGAGCCTGTTCGACGGAATGGGAGTGGGATTGCGGGCACACACATTTCACAGCACATCTCTGGGGGACAAACTCGTCGAATGCCTGAATATCGCCATCAGTGATATCAACGCATGCAAGCCGTGTACTGCCGGGCACGTCGAGAAAGCCAAATCCCTCGGGTTCTCGAATGAGCAGATGCTCGAAGTCATCCAGTGTGCTGCGACGATGTACGCAGGAGTGCAGTTTCTCAACGCGGCAACGGCCGGTTAAGGTGTGCGGCAATTGCGGCCACTTGCGTCCCCTGCAATTTGAAACTCGAAGCACAAAATTCAAAATCGATCCATTTTGCTCATGCAGAGTGAATCACCTGCGAAGAATTTGACAGGAACGTCGCAAAGGATCGCTTTTTCCAGTTGAAACCCTTTCATCGACGACGCATGATGAGTGAGTGGGAACCCGGTTGCCTTCGGGTTTCTCACGGTAGACATCGTTTGATCACGCGACTTCACATCCATTTCGCGGCATTGATTCGTTGCTGTCGGTATTGTGATGAATGAGTGTTCACAGGATGGGTGTGGACCGGTTGATCGACAGAAATTCGGCTCTGGCAGATGAGAGCAGGATGCCGGAGAATTGACGTGTCTCGATCACGCAGGGAGTCGTTTCATTCCACGAAACGGCCGCGCTGCAGGGCCGGGACCGGCAATCTGCTCTCTGATCGTCGTCGTCTCGTGAGATTCGACGGACATCCCGCGTGACCCATGCAGGGCCGGTCAGATGGCAATACTCCTGATTCATGGACTGCCCGGCGCTGAGAACCAGAAACAGGTTCCCAAGCAGCGCCAGTTGATTATTGGGCGCGATTCCACCTGCGACGTCATTATCCCACGGCAGGCGGTCTCCCGGTTTCACGTGCAGATTCTTCCGATCCAGGGAGAGTTCTTTCTTGAGGATCTGGGAAGCACCAATGGCACGATTCTGAACGGCCGCCGTCTGCGGAAACGGGAACGTCTCGCGGACGGTGATCTCATTACGTTCGGCGACGTGACGATCGAGTTCAGTCTCGCGGAACAGATGGATCACTTGCCGGTTCCGGTGGGTTCAGGCGCGCCGCACCTGAACGCTGTTCCGCCGGTCGCGACGGTTCCTCCGGGGCTCTCCATCAACCGGGTCGCCCCTGCGCCGCGACCGCCTGCGGCAAACGCCCTGACCGAAACGATGGCGAAGAGGGGCGGGGGGCAGAATCTCAAGGGACAACTCACCACTCTGATCGAGATCACCAGGAATCTGGGGAGCAGCCTTCGACTGGATGACATTCTTCCCCGTGTGCTGGATCTGCTCTTCAAAAGTTTTCCGCAGGCGAATTTCGGTGAGATTCACCTCGTGGAAGCGGATGGCAAAGTGCGTCCCGTGGCGATGAAGCACGGCCGGGATGCCGACAGCACGGATCTGACCGGTGCCCCGCTGAACGTGGAATTGATCGAAGACGTCCTCCATCGCGCGCAGGGGATGATCCTCAACGAGGGGAATCATGACCTGGGGTCGGCGCTCGATGAAATGAGCACCTGTACGATCTGTGCTCCGATTTTGAGTCCGGAATCGACTCCGGGGGGCGTGATCATTCTGCAGTCAGAGGGGGAGTCGGTCGGGTTCTCACAGGACGAACTGGATCTGGTCTGTGCGGTGGGGGTCATTGCCGGGCAGTCGATCGCTTATGCCCAGGCTCATGAGATCGTGCTGCGACATTACGAGTCGGAACGTCAACTGGAGACTGCCCGACATGTCCAATTGAGCACGTTGCCGCATGCCCCTCCTCAAGTTCCGGGGTATCAGTTCTGCCATCATTATTCTGCGGCAGAACGTGTTGGCGGAGATTACTTTTTCTATGAAATGATGCGGGATGGGCGTGTGATCTTCGGGATCGCCGACGCCTCGGGAAAAGGGCTTCCGGCTGCGATGCATATCACCCGCTTCGCAGGCGAGGTCAAACTGAGGATTGCCACGTCTCCGACTCTCAAGGTCGCTGTTTCCCGTTTGAACCGCTTCATCCTCGAATGGGCCGAAGACTGCATGTTCATCACGGCCTGCATTGGTGTGCTGGATCCTGCGCAGCACAGCCTGACACTCGCAAACGCGGGGCATCCTCCTCCGTTGCGAAAACGCCCAGGGGAGACGTCTGCACAGGAAGTGGTGTTCGCGAAACGGTCATTTCCGCTGGGAATCTCCGATCAGCTGGAAGTCCATCCGGTGACGCTGCAGATCGACCTGGGAGATCAGTTGATTTTTTATACCGACGGGATCTCGGAAGCGATGAATCCGTGCCAGGAGTTGTTCGGAATGGCCCGCTTTTCGGAGTCTCTGCAGATCGGGAGAACGCGGATCGAGGAATCAATTGCGTCTGTGGTCGATCATGTGGCCCGGTTTCGGCAGGGACGGGCGCAAAGCGATGACATGACGATTGTCGGCTTCGAACGGCTCGTCTGAGTCGTTTGCTGACAATCCATTTCATCCCGCCGGAGCAGGGGCCGGTTTGGTTTCGGCGGGCTTCGGCTGCAGGTACGGCAGCACTTCGGGAAGGACAAACATCACCAGCATCGCGATGACCGTGACCGACAGCAGGCTGAAGACCATTGCCGCCCCGGTGACGCCGCTGCTGAGTGGAGCGTTCTTGGACTTCGATTTCTTCTTCTTTTTGGCAGCCGGTTTTTTCGGAGCCAATTCCGGGGGAAGTTCTTCACCCTCTTCCGGGACGACATCCTGAAAGTGATCGAGATTCACCTTCATGAAGGCGTCGGATTCTGCGGCCTCGGCCGGTCCGGCGAGAGCGGCAACGGCGCCAGGTGCTCCACACTTTGGGCACTTGATTTTCTTGCCGGCCAACTGGTCTTTGACTTTGGTCTGAAAACCACAACCGGAGCAGGCGAAAGAAACAGGCATGGGACGAATTTTCCGACGATGGGTGAGTCGACAGGTCGTGCCTGATTTTATCAGCGAGGAAGCGGAATGAAAACACCCCGACCCGGATCACGAAGCGAAGCGGATTTGACAAGTGTGAGACCGGTTCGGTGTTACCGCCTGCTGGTGATCTGTGTCAGGCGATGGAGTTGTCAGGGGAGTCCATGGGCTTTCCGGAGCGTCCATTCGAGTGTCGCCAGTCCGAGGAAGGCCAGCAGCAGTAACCAGGCACCCGCAGGGAAAGGGTTTCTGGTCGTCGTGTGACTGGGGGCGGTTCCCGTCAGTAACGGATCGAGACGGGAAAGTTCATGAAGAGACCGGAACGTTCCGCCGGTCGATCTGGCAATCTCTGCGAGCAGTCCGCGATGGGCCTGAGTGTCCAGTTCCTCGGAATTCAGTTGCGGTTGGACCACCAGGATGGCATCTGAGAGTTCCGGAGGAGGGACCGCACCGGTCAATTGAAGTTCAACGCGAAACTCACCCGCCGGGAGGCCTGAGATTCGTCCCTCGAACCGTTCTGGCGTTTCAGGATGAGAAGTCAGCTGAACGGCGCGGGAGTCCAGCGGACCGGCATCCAGTCGGGTGAGAAACGCCTGAGCGGTGAATTCGGGAAACTGACGCCGGAAAGCCTCTGGGACATGCAACTGAATCTGGCCGGAGTCGCCCGCCTGGATGATGGGAGGGAGCAACTGAAGCCGAAAAGTCTCGGGGGTGATGTGTTCGCGAAATGCGGCGGCCCAGCGGACCAGTTGTCCCCAGAACCGATGGTGATACAAGTCCCCCACCTGATAGCGCCATCTCCAGGTACTGTCGAGGCCGATCCAGACGACTTGCCCTGTTCCGACCAGTTGATGGGCGATCAGCGTATTCCGACGTTCTGCCTGCAGTGACGGTGTTTCTCCGGGAGGAATGACCGTGGCCCAGGCCGTGGCTCCGCCACGAAGTTCCCCGACAATTCCCCACAAATGGCCCGGCAGTTCACTCCAGATCTGGCGGATCCGTTGCGGGTCGGAATCCAGGTGGAACATGGGCTGCTGTGCGCCGTCCGTCGTGAGGGACGGTCGGAAGCCCCGTGTTTCGGGAGGACCCGTCTGGTTCAATCCGTTCAGGTCGATTTCCCGGGGATTCTGAATCGGAAGCAATTCTTTGAGCAGCGGATTGGCAACGGTTGAAATCGGGTTTCTTCGACCCGCTGTGATGACGAGAGTTCCTCCTTCTTCCCGAACATAACGATCCAGTTCCTGCCAGTGCTGCTCGGTCAGATCTTCCGACGAGACATCTCCAATCAGGATCAGCGCATCGTTTGAAAACGGAGATCGGGAACCCGGAACCGTCACGTGCTGTTCCACCTGATCTGCAAAGAAGGGTCTCGGGTGGAGATGCAAAAATGGTTGTTGAAACAGAACGGAGTTCAACACAATTTGTGGATCGCGCGCCAGCATGTTGTTCAGAAAACGAAACTCCCAGCGACTCTCACCGTCGATCATCAGAACATGCGTCCGTTGATCCACGACATCGAATGAGACCTCTTTGTGATGGGGGGGGATCAGTGAGTCTTCCGAGTCGGGTTGAACCGTCAGACGAACCCGATGGCGACCGGCCGTACGTGGAGGTAACGTCAATTCCACTTCCGTCAAGGGGCCAGTCGGAGTGATCTGGCGCTCAATGGGGGGGAACTCGTCTCCGAGAACAGATTCGACGACGACCCGTACTGTCTCCCCGTCCAGACCGGTCGTCCGGATGAAGGTCTTGAGATGGGGCTGATCGTTGACCAGCAGCGTCTGGGGATGATCCACCCGAAGAATGGCCAGATTCCGGACAGGTTGTTCCGACCCCACGAGGACGGTGTGAATGGGGATTCCCAGTTCCTGAAATTGCTGAGACAGTTGTGCCGGGTCCTGTGTGATCGTGTCATGGCCGTCCGAGAAGAGGACAATCTGCTGTGGCGGAACCCCTGTCTGTGCGACGGCCTGAATCAACGAAGAGAATCGGGTCTGATCACGTAGAAAGGGGAACTGCTCTGGATCGACCGGCCGTCGGAACAGATCTGGGTGGATGGGGGCCGTTTTGTCTGCGAATCCGATCCAGTGGAAGCCGTTTCGTGACGGAGATTGCGGCCCCCATGTCTTCCATTGGCGTTCGACCACGCGGCGCAGTGTTTCCAACCGGGAGAGTGACGAGATCTCCTTGATCTGTTCCGTCAGAGTTTCAGTACGGGTCCGGATCTGTTGTGCGCGCGTCCCGGGATCCGATTCGTCTTCTTCCGGCACCCAGTCTGGTTCTGTTCCGGCTTCAATGTCAGAAATCCACCCGCGGAGGCGAGTCTGGCTTTCCTGGCTGGAATACAGTCCCATTGATTCCAGCAAACGCAGTGTTTCCAGGCGTGTGGCACGCTGGTCGACGGTGTCCATGCTGCGTGAGACATCCACTGCCACAAGAGTCTGTGTCGGCTCCGTGGAAGTGGTCACTCCGTCCCAGGCGGGGGACAGGGCAGCCAGGAGAAGTAGCAGAATGAGTCCTCCGCGCAGTCCCAGCAAGACGCGCGCAGGGACAACGGGAATCAGTTTTCGTTCCTGTCGAAATAGAAACGCGACCAGGAAAAAGCTCGCTGCCGCCAGGAATGCAAATCCTGTCAGATCCCAGCGAGCCGGAATCTCTGCCGCCAGCAGAATTTCATCAAGAGTGCCGTCTGGCAGAGAGGATTGCAGGAACGGCACGTCTCCCCAGGCTCCGGGAAGAAGCCTGGGAGCGAGTCCGGACATCACGGCTCCGCGACGCAGCATATCTCTGAGAGAACTTGAACGGCAGGGGAATGGATCTCTGGTCTCCGGATCCCCATGATCGACAGGGGAATCCAGGTTGTCAGAGAAAGCCCGCCGGATTTTAGAAAGTTTCCCCCGGCAATGCGCAGAAAAACCGACAACCGCGAGTCAGAAACTCGCCGGCCGGGGCGAGATCAGGGGGATTCGTTTTGAAGTTCGGCCACCTGTGACCGGATTTCCCGAATCAGTTGAGACTGCAGCGACTGCAGGCGTTCCAGACCTTCCAGGTCCTGAATCAGTTGCTCCAGCGATGTCGACGGTTCCGCTTCCCGTTTCCGGTGTCGCGGTCGAGACGTTCTGGGATGTTGGCCATTCTGCACGGACGGTATACTCCTGCTGCCCGAGCAAAATCCTAGACATCCCCTTGGTGTTCGCAATCGCAGTCTGGGCGAGTCTGCCAACTTTTTCTGAAAAAAGTGGACTTTCTCGGAATTGGAGCGGTTTCGTCATGCCTGCGATGGACTGGCTCGTCGAAGCCCCATGTTTCACTGAGGGAAAGACGTGCTGCGCGGCCACTTGATCGACCAAACGGGTCGAATCGTCGAGGGTGGTCATGGGCCCTGGCCGCCCGCCCCGTCATCTCCGCACGCGGTGCAGTGCGTTGACGGCGCACCGCTGTGGATGTTTCGTGTGCGAACACACGGCATCTTGCAATACAGTCATCTCGCAATACTGCATCCCGCAATACAGTGGGATGGGACAGCTGGGATGGGATTGTCTCAACCGAGCGGCGATGGAAGCGGTGTTGTCTCCCGCTCATACATTCGAGCCGCACGTAAGAGACGGTCTTCTTCGAATGCGGGAGCCAGCAGTTGCATCCCGATGGGGAGGCCGTCCTGACCGAGCCCGCAGGGAATGGAGATTCCTGGCAACCCTGCCAGATTCGCAGTCGTTGTGTAGAGATCGCTCATATAGCGTTTGATCGGGCTCTTCTGCTCTTCCTGCAATGGGAAGGCCGTCGCGGGAGCGGTCGGTGTCACAATGATGTCAACCGACCGGAAGGCGTCTGTGAAATCGTTCGCGATTTTCCTCCGGACTTTCAACGCTTTGACGTAGTAGGCGTCGTAATAACCCGAGGACAACGCGTAAGTGCCGATCATGATCCGGCGTTTCACTTCATCCCCAAAGCCTTCGCCGCGACTGGTCTCGTACAGATCGACGAGACCCTGGTACTTCTCGGAACGGTGCCCGTAATGAATTCCGTCGTATCGGGCGAGGTTACTGGAGGCTTCACTCGGGGCGATCACGTAATACGCGGCGACCCCGTAACGGCTATGGGGCAGACTGATTTCCGACACCGTTGCACCGAGGCTGCGGTAGACGTCGAGTGCTGTCTGAATGGCCTGTGCCACATCCGTCTGCAGCCCGTCCCCGAAGTGCTCCGGGACGATTCCGATTTTTAACCCCTGCAGCGGTTGTTCGAGATTCGAAAGAATGTCGGGAACGGCCGTGTCGACCGAGGTGGAATCCCGCGCGTCATGACCGGCGATCGCCTGCAGCAGCAATGCGGTGTCGGTGACGTTCGTCCCCAGGGTGCCGATCTGATCGAGTGAGCTGGCGAAGGCGATCAGACCATACCGGGAGATCCGTCCGTATGACGGCTTCAACCCGACAATTCCGCAGAAGGACGCCGGCTGCCGGACCGATCCTCCCGTATCGGAACCCAGCGACAGGGGGGCCATGCGGGCCGCGACGGCTGCCGCCGATCCACCGCTCGATCCACCGGGAGTGTAACCGGCTTTCCAGGGGTTCGCGGTAAGCTGAAACGCGGAGGTTTCTGTCGAAGACCCCATCGCGAACTCATCCATGTTCGCACGCCCGACGAACACCGCTCCCGCATTTCGCAGCTGCGTGATCACGTGTGCATCGTACGGCGGGCGAAAGGAGGCCAGCATCTTGCTGGCGCAGGAGGCCTTCCAGCCTTTGACGCAGAGATTATCTTTGATCGCGATGGGGATTCCGGCCAGTGGCCCCAGCGGCTGTCCCGCCTGCCGTTGCCGGTCCACTTCACCGGCACTCTCAAGAGCGCCGGCTTCGTCAACTTCGAGAAAGGCCTTGATCCGGGAATCGTGCTGCTGAATCTGATCCAGAAAAGCACGGGTCACCTCGACGGCACTGACCTGGCCGGTTTTCTGCAGCGCTGCGAGTTCGGTGGCGGATTTGCTGGTCAGTGACATGGTTCACGCTCCTTCCAGAATGGCGGGCACGAGAAAGTACCGGCCGTCTGTCTGCGGAGCATTCGCCAGTGCGTCGTTCCGGTCGAGAGAGGGAGCGGGAACATCGGCACGAAAGGCATTCACCAGTTCCGCGGTGTGAGCCATCGGTTCGACATCGTCCGTGTCGACGTCATTCAGCGTGTCGATGAACTCCAGAATGAAGCCGAGCTGCTCGACGGATTTGGAGAGTTCGTCTTCGCTCAGCTTCAGGCGCGCGAGTCGGGCGACTTTCTGGACGTCACTTAGAGTCAACTTCATATCAAAAAACACCTGTGTCGATGAGATCCCGGACCGACGGACACTGTATTCACTTTTTCATAGCGACGCGATCATCCCGCCCGAAATTTCCACACCGGAAGAGCCCCGGAACGTGGCACCGATGGAAGGGGTGAGACTTGTGTACGTCCTGAGTGTCGGGCAGGAGGAGGTTCTGCCTGAGTCCTGTGTGCCCGGCACCGTTCACTCTGCGCTGAGCAGCAGTTTGAACTCGGGAAGGTCACGGAGTGCGGCGAGATCCGGATCGATTTTCATCCAGGAGAACTCACTGAATCCCAGGGCAATGGCGATCTTCAGTTGCTCAATGGCTTCGATCTGCAACTGCGGGATTCTTTGATGATGTTCACTGGACTCCCCTTCTTTTCGAATCGATTCAATCGCCCGTCCGATCACGCAGGCGACGTTGTAGGGGAAGAATCGATCATTGGGGAAATGGGTTCTGCGGTCTTTCACAAACTGGATGGCCTGTTCCCATTCTCCTTCAATCGCCTGCACGATGGCATGGCCTGTCACCGCCTGACTGTCGAAGGGATCCAGCTCCAGTGCTTTGCGGAAATCTTCACCGGCCGGATCGACCTGATTCAGCCGCAGATGGGTATTTCCTCGCATCGAATACGCTTCGGAGAGTTCCGGGTTGATCGTGATCGCGACGGAATAGGCCTTGACCGCTTCCCGGAGTTCGTTGCCGCGCACGTACCCGTTCCCGCTTTCGACAAAGCTCCATCCGGGGAGTCGATGTCGCCATTCACGGAACGCGTTATCGATCAGCAGCATCTGGGTGATCTGATCTTTTTCGCAGGCTTGTGTCCGGAGCTTTCGCAACTCGGTGATGGCGGATTGCGTTCCGATCAGTCCCAGTGCATCCGCAATTTCCGTCTGCAGACTTTCGTCTGAAGTCCTCCAGAGTTCCCCCAGCAGGGCCACGGCGTCAGGGGTTGTCAGACGTCCCAGCTGATGGACCACTCCGCGCAGAATCGCTGGATTTTTTGACGCCGCGAGTTCGTGGGCTGTGCGAAGCTGCAGCGCGATCGGGAGTTGCGGGATCAGATTCATTGCGGAATAGACTTCGTCATGGTCGAACTGGTCGATCATGGCGATGACACGCTGGCAGTCCTCGCTGGTCCCGATGTTTCCGATGACATCGATGTAACGGGATCTCGGGAGTTCAGGGTGTGCCAGCAGGGTGATCAGCAGGGGGGCGGCGCTGCTTTCCCGCATTTCTTCGATCAATTCCAGTCCGGATTCCGGAATCACCTGCTGGTCTGTCAGCTGCTGCATGACAAATCGCAGTGCTGCTTCCCGCGCCGAGGAATCAGGACTGATTCTCAGAGCTTCAAATGCGGATTCCCGAACGTCTTCATCGGGATCGGCCAGCATCGACATGCAGATCTGGTCGAGGGTCATGTGCCCGAGCTGTCGCAACGCGGTCAAGGCGGATCGCCGGACGTCCGGATCCGTGTGCTGCGTGCTGTCGATCAGAAACGAATCCCAGGCCGGGTGATAGTTCTTGGCCAGAATGTCGATCACTCGGGGGCGGGGAATCTGCAACTGCGGGTTTTTGACGATCTGTGACACATAGGCCCGTCGCTCTTCCGTCGCAAATGCGGCCAGTGATTCCAGCGCCAGGGCGGCCTCATCCGGTGGCGACTCCAGCAGTCGGGCTTTCAGGAATGCGTCCGCGGAGGGCTGGTTGCCCAATGCCAGGATCGCGGCGCGACGGATTTCCGGCGAATTCTGTTGCGTCAACTCCATCAGCGTCGGGAGGGCATTCTTTCCAAGCCGTTGACCGGCGACGCGCAGAGCGGCAGCCTGTGACCACGGATGCCCTGATCGGATTTCACGCAGCACGACATCAACGGACACCCGTTCGAAGACATCTTTTAACAGCGCCTGACAACCTTCCTGGCTGGTGCTGTACACAAACTCGGAGTGGTCGTCCCATTCCAGGGCCTCCCGGTTCTCTTCAGGCACCTGACAGACGGCAACCTGCTTCAATTCCGGAATGGGGGGGAGTTGCAGGAGCAGCGGATTCTCTTCCCGCACGGACAGGCTGGTGGTCAGCAGCCAGCTGAACAGCACGTCATCGCTCGCGCGCGCGGGAGGATTCCATTCAAACAGAAAACGATGAACTCCCTGTGCCTGTGCGGCCGTGATGCGATCCGCCAGGAGTGCGGCATTGATCCGGTTGAGATGCCCGGCAATCTGGAAGGCGGTCACGCACTGTTCCGGACCCAGCTGGAACTGCGAGAGCCCGAGCCGCGCTCCCTGCTGTTCGTTCAAATTCAACACCAGGGGCTCCTGTCCGTCCGGGCGAACAGACAGCGTGAGATTCGGAATGGCGGGAAGCGACTCGAACCCGAAGAACGTCGTCCAGATCGTAGTGGCCTTGCCGGGGTGCACCGTGATGGTTTTGGGAGTTTCCAGCAGAGTCTGCGGGCGGGGATGCTGTTCCGGAGTCCAGTCGATTTCGAGCGGCGAGTTCTGAAAGCGCCGGGAGCGTCCCGGGCCGATGGAGAAGGTGGCCGTGTCAGTCTTCAATGTGATCTCGTCCCGGCGGATGACGAGATCACGTTCTGTCCGGTTTCCGATCGTCAGGCGAATCACGGCATAACGAAAGCCTTCACCGGAATAGACATCGTTGGAACCGATGAAGCAGCGTTCCACCCAGAGTGGGGTGGGAGACTCAACCAGCGGAGCGACAACGGCGCCTCCCGGCAGTTTCGAGCAGGTCAGGATCCGCTCCCGCAAGGTTTCAAAATCGTCTTCAACGATTTTTGAAAAGTCTTCTTCGGCAAACAGCCCCCCGGGGGACGGAGTCAGAATGCCAGAGAGGACGAGCCACAGGCAGCAGAGCCCACGAAACAGCGTGGTCGCCGGCGTCGATTTCCGTGAGAACGGATGCCCCGCTGATTGGCCCGACGGGCGGTATTCCGAGACTGCGTTACTTTGAATCAGGTTCGTCATCAACGTGGCACCGGACGATGGATGCGATCAGGAAAGTCGCTCTGGCAGGAAACATGGGTTCATGGTAACACTCTCCAGGAAAGTTTGCTCGTTTTCTCGGCAGGACCTGGCCATTTCCTCTGAATTCTCAGAACGATTCTGGCAGGTGACGCTGTGACGGACAGTGGAACTCATCGTCGGGGACGAGAGGCAGACGGAAATTTTTCGGGACAAGGATTCGCACCGGAAATGCGAGACATCACTGGCAAGTCATTGATCCAATCGCCGAAGGAGAAGCCCCGGTTTCTCACTGCTGCTTCCCGCCGTGGACGAAGTGCCATTGTCGCCCTGGCTGGATGGGGAGTCTTTGCCATTCTCGGTTGCGGCGGAAACCCGACAGATCCGCCGTTGGTCGATTCATCGACACAACGAACGGAACCAGTGGCCGTTGCGACGGTCACACCTGCGGCGCCTGCTCTGCTGTCTGCTCCAGAGGCCAGACTGATGGAGCCGCTCTTGGATCCCCAGGCGGAACGGGCTGAGTTCCTGTTGAAGGAATTGACTTCCGCGAGCACGACTCCCGAGAAATGGGAAGAGGCTCACGATGAACTGCTGACGCTGGGGGATGCCGGGATCACCGTGCTGATCTCCGCGTTGAAAGCCGGCAGCGACGTGGAACGGGAACTGGCCTCGACGACTCTGGCCATCATGGGGGGAGACAATCCGCAGGTGGGAGCGGTGCTGCTTGCCGCGCTGAAAGATGAGTCCCGATTTGTTCAGGCCAATGCCGCCGCGGCTCTGCTGGTGTTTCCGGAGCACGCAGATGCGGCCATCTCGACACTGATCACCTTTCTGGAGCAGGACGACCCTCAGTTGCGGCAGGTCGCCGCATTGAACCTGAGTTCGGTCGGTGCGGATGCGAGCCCTTACATCAGTTCGTTGAAGCGTTCACTGACACAGGAAAATTCTCCGGAAGTGACGACCGCGATCGTGGAGCTTCTCGGCCGGATCGGGAACGCAGCGGAACCGGCTCTGCCTGTGCTGCGCCAGATTGTCTTTGAACAGCCCGGGGAGGTCGGCACCGCCGCGCAGTCTGCGATTCAACTGATCGAGGCCGGGGATTCTTCGACGGCGACGGCACCATCGTCCTCTGAAGCCAGCCCGTAGTGGTGTGACCACTCTGTCCTGACAGGTTCCCGAACCTGACCCGCAGGCGCGTTGGCCTGCTCAAACCGTGTTCTGTCACCCGTCATGTCAGGTTTGAAGCTCCCGTCGTCTTCCGGGGGGATGGAAAACAAAACCGACGTTCCGGACAGGGAATCCGTCCGGAACGTCGGTCAGTGTTCGATCACAAGAGACGGGCAGGAATTCTCAGTCCGCTCACGGGTATCAGCTGAAACTCATCTCGACATTTCCCTGACCGGTGCGGGGAAACCGCACCTGACTGCGAATCTGAATGTGAATCCGTCGCAACGCATCGGCATCCGACAGGATCATTTTTCGGGCGTCGCGCGGAACAGCGGAGGGACCTTCCCGTTCGATCAGTTCCTGAATCGCCTGCACCTGTTCTTTCGGAGCAGGGACATTCGACTCCGTGGCATGCAGAATGTTTCGATGCAGGGCATGGAACGACGGGTCGATCAGCACGGAATCGAACAGCTTGTCCCGGGGCGGACCGTCATGCGACCGTTCACGGGCCGCCAGGGCCTGCTGCTGGAGATACAGAATTCTGGGACTGGCGATCTCTTCCGGAATCAGCAGAAGCCCCTGCTGCGCCAGACGCTGTCCCAGACGCACATTGCCCAGTGTCATCGCCAGCGGAACGGACAGGATCAGACCGAAGACGACCGGCAGGAACCAGATCAGCAACGAGGGCATGAAGACGGCCATCACCCCCGCAGACAACAGGCCGGCCAGTGTATGGGGGCCGTAAACCAGCAGCGCCTCTCCGAGTGTGATGTCTTCTTCACCGCGGTTCTGGGCATTCCAGGTGACTTTCTGTCCCAGCAGTGTCGAAACCACGAACCGGGTATGGAACAGCATCATGATCGGCGCGACGGCGATCGAAACCAGCGTTTCGAAGATCGCACTTCCGACCACGTTGTCCCATCCCCCGAATTCCTGCAGGCGTCGCGGCTGCTTGAACAGCGCGATGACACTGAAGAACTTTGGCAGCAGCAGCATGGCCATGGTGATTCCGAAGATCGTCGCGGCTCCAGCCATCCATGACGGCTCAGCGCCGGACGAGTCGCCGTCGAGCCACATTCCCAGGGCGCTCAGGACCATGAACAGCAGCCACAGCGGAGCCGAAACATAAGCCATGGCCCCCATCGTCAGATGGAGCCGGCTGATCGGTCGGAATCCTTCGCTGAAAATCAGACGAATATGCTGCATGTTTCCCTGACACCAGCGCTGGTCCCGTTTCGCGAAATCCAGCAGCGTGGTCGGGCACTCTTCGTAGCTGCCGCCGAGATCATGCGCGAGCCGGACTTTCCAGCCTGCCCGGGCCATCAGGGCCGCTTCGACGAAATCGTGACTGAGAATTTCTCCGCCCAGCGGAGCTTTCCCGGGGAGGACCGGAAGTCCGCAGTGCTGTGTAAACGGCTCCACCCGAATGATGGCGTTGTGTCCCCAGTAATTACTGTCGAACTGAGCCCAGCTGCAGAATCCCTGAATCAGGATGTCGCTGTACAGGCGGGATGCGAACTGTTGCAGTCGGGCAAAGACCGACAGGCGATTCACCGGCGCGGGAGGAACCTGCAGAATTCCCAGCGTGGGGTCTGCATCCATCCGCCGGACCATCTCGACGAGGGTTTCCCCTTCCATGACGCTGTCGGCATCCAGCACGATCATGTATTCGTACTGAGATCCCCACCGGCAGCAGAAGTCGGCAATGTTGCCGGCCTTGCGGCTGATGTTCCTGGGGCGCCGTCGATAAAAGACCTGTTGCTTCGTTCCGCAGTCGGAGACGAGACGTGACCAGGCCTGTTCTTCTTCCAGCCAGATGTCAGGGTCAGTGGTATCACTCAGGACGAAGAAGTCGAACGTCTCGGCTTGTCCCGTCGCCTGAACGGACTGCAGCATCGCTTCGACGCCGGAGAAGACATCCGTTGGAGATTCGTTGTAGATCGGCATCAGGATCGCCGTCCGTGACAGCGGAACGGAGACCCTGGGGAGAATCGTGGAGGCGTCTTCTTCCTGCGGGTTCTTGCCGCCGAGGACCAGAATCAGTCCCCAGGCTGCGGACCAGAAGGAAAAGGCGATCCAGGAAAAGAGCAGAGTGAATAACGGGATCAACAACGCTTCCGCGGCGTTGATTCCATTGATGGACAGCACATTGACGAACAGTGTCAGGACAGCGAGTGTGCTGAGAATCGTCAGCGCGAGCAGCATCCAGCGGACACGACGGTAACGTGGTGTTTCGATTTCCGAAGACCAGCCGGTGGCGCTCCATCGCAAAAGGCGTAACATGGTTAGCTGACTCCCACCCGATGGGTGACCCAGGTGCGAAAACGTCCACACAGTTCTGCCCAGAACCGGACTCGAAACAGGGAACACAATCGCGTGCTCGGCTGAGCGAGCATTTCACGCGGATAGGGATGCGGGACAATCGACGTCACCGAACTCTCCAGCACCTGCAACAGTTTTGCCGGCGGTCGGTCACGGTGTTGAATGGCGTCCGGAAACTCCATCAGCAGCCGTGCGATGTGTGGAACGACGGCATGGTTCGCCGGAAGGCCGTTTCGCCCCGGTCGGCAGGAACTCGCGGCCATGCTGGCGATGGCCGCTTCGACTTCCGCCATCGTGAGATGAATCGCCGTCGCGCACAGTGTCCGGGGGACGATGGTGCCGTGACGTTCCAGGGTCTCAGTGGCCGCCTGATCGACGATGCGCCGGCTTTCCGCGGCAATGATATCGGGATCCCGTAATCCCCAGTCTCGCAGGTACTCTGCAACCAGGTACCGCGCCTGAACACTCCCCAGGCTGGCGTTGGCCGTGCTCGTGGAAGTGGCGACGCGAGGTTCCCGAGTGCTTGTTTTCTTGGCAGGAACCATATTAATCATTGTGCCGACTCCTTCTCGACGTCCTTGACTTTCCAAGGCGGCAGCGAGACTGCAGGGGGGGTTAACGGGCAAAGGTAAGCCCACGTTTCCGACTGCTCTTCTTCCCCCGATTTCAGAGCAACGGTGAGTTCGACAGGACCTTCTCCTGTCGGTTTGACTTCAAGTTTTGCTGTCCAGACGTCAGGTGACGTGCGCTGGCATTGAATGGACGGAACGGCTCCTCGAATGGAAACCACTTGTGGAACAGGGGGAGCAACCTGTTCTGTAGCAAGATTGGCGCCACGAAAATCAATTTCGACAAGAATCGTTTCCGGATCCGGTCGAGTGACGCGATGGGCCACGGCTTTTGCCTGCGTATGCTCCGGGCGGTCACCATGGAAGAATGACAGCCGGTAGCTCAGTTCGATCGGTTCTCCCGGAACAACGTCACGCCCGGGAACCCACCAGGCGGCGATGTTATCGATTCCTTCGTGTGGCGCTGGAAGTTCCAGCAGTTCGACGGTTCCCGGTCCCCAGTCGGATTGCGGTTCGATCCAGACACTGGGACGAGCGTCATAACGGGCTTCGTCGTCCAGATAATGATTCGGATTTGTATCCCGCTGAATTAATCCAAATCCCTTCAGCGAGTCATATTTGAACTGGACCAGGGAGGGATAATGCTGTTGGCCCAACGTGCGCCAGTGCCATTTCCCGTCGGCCGTGTGAATTTGCAACCCATCGGCATCGTGGACTTCCGGGCGGTGGTCTCCTTTGGGACCTGGCAGTGCATCACCCCAGAGCCACATACTGCTCATTGGAGCGATCCCGACTTTGTCCGGGACTTGTCGGAAATACAACGTCGACTTGATATCGATGGATGTTTTTTCAACCCCCGGTGTCATCGTCAGTTGATATGCCCCCGTCACGCTGGGGCTTTCCAGGAGAGCATAAGCGGTCAGGGACGTGTCGGTCGGTTGAGGTTTGACGACCCAGTATTCACGGAAGACGGGAAACTCTTCCGGCTGCGGGAGCCCACAGTTCAGAGCGAGTCCGCGTGCCGAGGTTCCCAGGACCGTGCTTTCTGCCCGGGCGCGAAAATAGCTGGCTCCGACAAAGCTGAAGATCTCGCTGAAGTCCGGCTGCCCGGGGAAGCGACCCTGAACACGGAATCCGGCGAAGCCAAGGTCGTCCGGGATTTTCCAGTCAGCAGCCCCCCGCAAATAGTGGAAATACTCTTTCGAGAACGGGAGCGGTCGGGACTTCCCTTTCTCGATCAGATTCATGGAGACGTCGTCTACTGCGACGTATCCTTTATGATAAAAGCCGATTCGGAACGGAGATCCCGGTTCACGCCAGAGTTCTTTGCCGTCAATAAATCCGATCTGTCGGAACTGATCGTAGTTAATGTTCTTTAAGTCATCCGGCAGGTCTGGCTGTGGAACATAAGGACGCGCAGAGAGTTCCTTCGCGCCACTCTGCAGTTGAACATAATCACCGATTGATGTTTTCAGCAGGTCATCAGCGCAGACGGCTGAACCGGTGAACGCCAGTGCGATCGACAGAACGCTTCGGCGAATCCACCGACAGCGTGACGTCCTCCGGGGCACAGGGGGAAGCACAGAGAACCGGGTTCCATCGACAGTGGGATCGATCTGCTTGTCGCAGATGGACCCGGAGCGCAGAAAAAGTGTGTTTTGCATGGGAAGGCGAGAAATGTCGAAGACGTATCAACACCGAAACATTCCTTTTGTTTCGGTCCGGACCGCTGAATGAAGGACAGCGGACCGGTGGGAGTGACTAACGGGAATCAAAAACCGCATCGTCCTGATGACAGATGAACGGTCTCTTCAATGACCACAAAGTCGCTTTGACACGTAGGCAGCTTTCATGCCGCGAAGAAGTGAACGGTGGAGCCGCATCAGGAACAGTGACCAGGCTGCGCTCACACAATGTCACTCAGCTTACTCAAGCGTTGACACCAGTCAAGGATCAGTTTCAGCCGTTAACAGAATTCTTTCTTTTGCCAGACCCTTCTCAGGAAATTCCCCTAAGTTGAGCCTGTCGTGCGCCCTTGTTAAGTCCGGAATGGACGGCAAGTTGCCCGAGGGGAAAACGATTCTTGATGGGGACCGTTGCCGTGACACTTTGGCGGATAGAGAAATCAGCATCTGTTGATTTGTCTGATTTCTGGACAGGCTGCTCAGTTTGCAGTCGAAACAGAAGCTGAGCATTCAATTCTGGCAAAGTCCCTGAGCACTCCCGCTCAGGGAGTGGACACCTCAATTCACTCAGGGTGCATGGCGTGACGACATGAGTTTCACGTCTGGAGGGGTTGTCGAAATGAAGCTGCCGCCCGTGATCACCGGCGGGCCTGGTCGACGCAACTGCTGCCGGGAGGGCGGGCTCAGACGAACTCGTCAGAAGAGACGCCCACTTCATCTTCGATGAGTTTGAATGGAGCGTGATTTCCGGATCGCGGTTTCGGGGCGATCGTGATCTGCTCGGTGCGATCGGTGCGATTGACCGGCTTCGTTTCCGGCCCGAGATACACGCGGAATTTCAGGTTCGCGAAGGTCAGTTCGTCTCCCGGCAACAGCGCTCCACGGATCACACGCTGGCCGTTGACCTTTGTTCCGTTGGTGCTGCCCAGGTCACGAATAAACAGGAGTCCATCCGTTTTGGCGATCACGCAATGCAGCTTGGAGACGTTCGTGCTGTCCAGGACGACGTCACACAGTTCCTTCTTCCGCCCGACCAGGGTGACGTCGCGCGTGATCGCAATCGGCGGAGATCCATCGACAGGAATGAGCTGAGCGATCATGGTTCCGGGTCACATTTCAGTTGAGGTTACGACTCCGCCAGCTGGGGCTTTTTGCGTGCCAGCTGATGCGCGGCCGCCATTAAGCCGGCAACGTCCAGTCCGACTTCAGCGAGTTGTTCGTTGCGCTCTCCGTGCTGAATGTATCGATCTGGCAATCCGAGCCGGCGGATTTGCTGCGTCGGCAGGCCGGAGGCGTTCGCCGCTTCCAGGACCGCGCTTCCAAATCCCCCGTTCAGAGTGCTTTCTTCAACGGTGATGACGAATCCGGTTTCGATCGCCTTGAACAGGACGTCCGTATCCAGCGGTCGCAGGAAGCGGGCGTTGACGACCCCGACGTCGAGACCATCTTTCGCAAGTCGCTCTGCGGCAGCCACGCAGCTGGAAAACAAGGTTCCGAATGCAATAAAAGTTCCGTCTTCTCCCCAGCGGTAGACTTCCGCCGTTCCTTTGCGGACAGGGGCCACCGATCGGGGGATCGTTTCCGCATTGGTTTTCGGATAGCGGATCGATGTCGGGCCGGATTCCTGGAGGGCGAACTGCAGCATCGGTTCCACGTCCGATTCATCGCCGGGAGCCATGACCGTGATGTTCGGGAACGTCCGCATGTACGTGTTGTCGTAAGCTCCGTGGTGCGTCGGACCGTCGGCACCCACCACGCCGGCCCGATCCAGACAGAAGACGACAGGCAGATCCTGCAGGGCCACTTCCTGGAAAATATGATCGAAACTGCGCTGCAGGAACGTGCTGTAGATATCGACGATCGGACGCATTCCGACTTTCGCCATTCCGGCGGCAAAGGCCACCGCATGGGCTTCACAGATTCCCGTGTCGAAAAACCGGTCCGGGAAATCGTCCCGGATCTGCCCGAGATTGTTCCCTTCACACATGGCCGCGGTCAGAACACAGACCTTCGGGTCGCGGGTCATCGCTGCATGAATGGCGTGACTGACAACATGTGTGTATGCCGGAGCAGAGGACTTCTTGACGAAAACCACTTCTCCGTCTTCGCTCGACAGGCAGAACGGGGAAGGGGTGTGAAACATGACCGGGTTTTCGAGCGCCGGACCGAATCCGTATCCCTTTTCCGTGAAGACGTGCAGCAGCACCGGCCCGCGCACTTCCTTCACCATTTCCAGCGTCCGCCGCAACGAGATCAGGTCGTGACCGTCAACAGGGCCCATATAACGGAAGCCCAGTTCTTCAAACAGAACTCCGCCGTGCAGAAAGTTCTTCACGGCATCTTTGAAATTGCCGATCGCTTCCGCTGCCGAACTGCCGACGAGTGGAACCTTGTTCAGAAGCCAGGAGACATCCCGTTTCAGTCCGTTGTAGAATGGAGCGACTCGGGCTTTGTCGAGGTAAGTCGCCATGCCGCCGACACGGGGGCAGATCCCCATCTTGTTGTCGTTCAGAATGACCAGCATGTCTTTCTTCAGGCCGGCCAGATTGTTGAAGGCCTCGAACACGACACCGCTGGGGAGAGCACCGTCTCCGATGACGGCGACGGTTTTGCGGTTTTCTTCTGCCCGCAGCAGGTCATCTCCGGTTTTTAATCCGAGGGCGGTGGACACACTGGAACCGGCATGCCCGGTCATGAACAGGTCGAACGGGCTTTCTTCCGGGTTTGGATAGCCCATCAATCCCCCTTTGCGGCGGATTGACTTGAACTGGGGGAAACGGCCGGTGATCAGCTTGTGAGGGTAGATCTGATGTCCGGTGTCCCAGATCAGCCGGTCTTTTTCGAAATCAAAGACGAGGTGCAGCGCCAGGCAGAGTTCGACCACTCCCAGATTACTGGCGAAGTGGGCCGGGCGATCCGCAACGACTTCGCACAGAGCCTCACGGATCTCCGCCGTGAGTTGTCCGAGCTGTTCGTTCGAAAGACTCCGCAGTTCTCGGGGGGATCCGATCAGCGGCAGTAATTCATAGTTCATTGAAGGGCGTTCTTTTCTGTGTCGTGCTGCATACCGAGCGGGAATGTTGGACTTCACGACCGCTGGGGGAGGGGCTCTCCCGTTCAGGGGCTGTTGATCTTAATGATCCCGTTCGATCACATATCGGGCGAGTGCCGTCAGTGGTCCGCGACGATCCCCCAGGGGGGCAATCGCTTCACACGCCTGATCAATCAATTGCTTCGCCCTGCGGCGGCTTTCCTCGACGCCGAGCAACGAAGGGTAAGTCTGTTTTCCGGAATCGGCATCCTTGCGGACACCTTTCCCCATCTTCTCTTCTTCTCCGAGGACATCCAAGAGATCGTCTGCAATTTGGAACGCCAGACCGACGGATTCTCCGTAAAATGTCAAATTACGCAAGATTTCCTGCCCGGCACCCCCGATTCTCCCCCCTAATTTTAACGCGGCGGCGAGGAGTTGTCCTGTTTTGCGGCGATGAATCGCCTCCAGCTGATCGAGTGTCATGTCGGGATTCGACTCCGCTTCGAGGTCGGCCTGCTGACCGCCGACCATGCCGTGAACACCCGCCGCCTGGGCGAGATCCAGAACGCAGTCGGCCACAATGTCGAGCGGACGGGTCCCCCGGGCGAGAACCGCGAAGGCTTCGGTCAGCAATCCGTCGCCGGCGAGAATGGCGGTCGCTTCATCAAACTGAACGTGGTTGGTGGGACGGCCCCGACGCAGGTTGTCATCGTCCATGGCGGGGAGATCGTCATGGATCAATGAGTAACAGTGGATCATTTCCAGCGCCGATGCGGCGGGGAGAGCTGCCTTAATGTCTCCACCACAGGCTTCGCAGGCCATCAGAACCAGGCAGGGACGAATCCGCTTTCCGGGAGCCAGCAGGCTGTAGCGAATCGATTCTGCGAGCCGCGCCGGGCAATCCGCTGAAAAGAGCGTGTCGGTATCGAGACGCTGTTCGATCCGCTGACGCAGGCCGCGCAGGTAGGCCAGCAGATCCAGTTCACACGCCACATTCGAATCCATGAACCTGTCCCAGCGAAATCTCCTCGGCCAGTTTGGTCGATCCTCTGGCCGCGAAGAACGTCTTTTCCTCAATGAAACATGGGGCTTCCACGAGCCGGTCCGTCACAGGCATGACGAAACCGCTCTCGTTGAGAGGATTCCCATCAAATATCCGGCACGCGGGCACCAGCGTTCTGATTGGGAAAACACGCTGCGCGACCGGATGAGCGGGGCGAACCCGTTTCACCGATCCATTGGACTCTTCCACGGGGGAGGGCGTCAATCGACAGGCTGCTGAAAAAACGGGAAGATTGGATTCTGTCATTCCGAATCCGATTTCCGTTTGCTGACGGACGGGAGCGGAGTTACTCCATTTTGAAATCAAAATCGAACTTTCCCCCTTCATTGCCTGCTTCACGGACATCGCGAATTTCCGAACCGGCCGTCTGCAGACGGGTCGGGATCCGTTTGTAATCAGCCGGCGTGAGTGGCTCGAACCAGACACGGGACTTGCCCCGTGGAGCACCGGGCTGGTTCAGGTAACTCAGCCGGTAGTTGCCTTCTGCGTCAACCAGTCCAACGGCATCGGCCAGACGGATTTTACTGCCGTTCGCACTGGTGGCCTGAGTGGCGTTAATGGCCGTCAGGTGAATAATGACGTTCGACAGCGGCTTGCCGTTCACCAGCGCTTTGCCGCTGACGACCGATAACACTGGCCACTCGGGTCGCGGGGCCAGATATCGACTGCTCATGAAGTAGGTGACCCCCGCCAGAACAGCAAACACCAGAATCAGCGGTGACCGGCGGATCAGGTTTTTCTGAACCGCTTTCCAGTCTGTTTTCGGCCGGGGCGCTTCTTGCGGAAGTTTGGCCGTGGTGGTGACACTGGCTCCGACGTCCTCGGCTTCCGCCTGTTTCGCAGCGGCAGCCGCTTTGGGGCCTGCTCCAAAGTAGCGGCGTCCAAGAGCATCCGTCGCAGGTTTTTCCGGGCCGGCTTCCTGTTTCGCGAGTCCTGCCGTTTTCCTGGCGTTCGGGTCACTGTCATCCATCAGGAAGTCCGCGGCATCGAACTCATTTTCCGCCGCGTCTGCAGGAGCGTCTTCCGGCTCCGGAGCGACCGGTTCCTCTTCGCTGTCCGTGACATCCGCCGGGGGCGGGGAAGAGGGAATCGGAGCCGGCGGTGGAGGGGATGGTCTTGCCCCGGAAAGTTTCGGTGAAGAGGGACTCGCGGGAGAAGAGGGCAGGCTCGGTTTCGAAGCGGGTTCGAGTAACGTCCCGGATGACGCGGCATCCCCGAGTTTGGGGGACGACTCATGGACACTGCGGGCAGCCTGTTCGGCCTCGGCGAATTCCTCTTCCGTCAGAATCGATTCGTTCGGCACGGTAAATTTGATCCGGCACTGCGGGCACTTCCCGCGGGTTCCGGCCAGAGAGTCCCGGATTTTAAATGCTGCCCCACATTCCTCGCAGCGATATCGGATCGACATGGTTCAGACTTGGGAGGTTGATGGGAAAGGGGTCGGTGATCTGAATTGGGAGGACGCATCCAGGCAGAACAGGAAATCGGTGTCTGGCCTCAGAAGAGATCCACCGAAGAACCTTGGTTGATGTTCCCCAAATTATTCCACGTTCGCAGGTCGATATTCAAGCTGACGAAAAACGTGCTGCCGTCGGCACGCAGGATGTTGACGCCGAAGGGATGATCACTTCCGGCTTCGTCAAAGTGGCGGCCGTATGCCGGCCCGGACGGTTGAGGAGCCAGGCGAGTTGTAAAGAGCGTCGCCGGTCCGCCAAACGCCCAGCCGTCGCTGCTGCGTCGTTGATTGGGAGTCGAGGAGCTGGCGAGTGAAGTTGCTCCCCCTGCCGCGGCGTTCGAAAAGAGTCGACGTTCTGCCGCAATGATCGTGGTGGAGGTCCCGTCCACGATCTCGGCCGTCGTCGTTTTGCTGTTGACTCCGAACACGCCGAGATGGGCCGGGGATTGAGAATACGGCAGGCCGATTCCTCCGGGAACTTCATTGAATGTCATTTGTGGCGGCGTCAGCCAGTAGGTCTGTCTGCGATCCGGGTCGTCATCCTTGAAGGCAATGCCGGAACCGGTGCATCCCGCGTAGTCTGATCCTCCTGTCGTCCAGTCTGCCGCCACCCGTTCTGTTCCGGAGAACCGTCCGGTGGCCTCCATTGATGAGCGCCGGGCGGGACAGTACAGGCTGGCAATCTCTTGAACAGCCGGTCCGCCATTGTCCCCGTTCCCACGGAGATTTTTCGTGAAGTCCCATCGATTCCCCAGGGCTTCCTCACCCATTGACGGCAGCAGCAGGACCAGCCAGCTTTGGCCTCCCAGCGGACGGACGGGCTTTGCCGGTGGAACCTGCTGGGCTTCCTGCGGGTCAGCATAGCGCCCGATCGCGTCTGTCTGTTGCAGGGCGGAGATTTGTCCGGGGGGGAAGCACTTGTGGGTGTCGTGGTAGCGAAGCAGCGCGGCTCCAAGCTGTTTCAGGTTCTGGGTGCATTGTGTCTTTCGGGCGGTTTCCCGGGCCTGCTGCAGCGCGGGAAGTCCGGCGGCGACCAGCAGGCTGATGACCCCCAGAACCAGAATCAGTTCGAGAAGTGAAAACGCACGGCATCGGGTCGGCGCAGCAGAGCGAACACATGACAGAGGGAAACGCTCGAAGGGCATGCGCTGGCTCGAAATGATGACTGGAGTGGAAAACGAAGGGTCTGTGCCGCTCATTACTTCCTGAAGAGAATGAGAACGTCAGACCGCATCTTGTGCCACTGTTGCATCCACTGTCAAGTTTGCGAAACGATCCGGTGAGGAAGGGATGGGCCGGCACGGGAGTCAGGCGTCGTCAAACGGGAAGGCGAGAACCTGCGCGATCGACTCCACGCCGAGACACCACATCGCCAGGCGGTCGAATCCCAGAGCGACACCGGAACTGGGGGGGAGCGGAGTCGTCGACATCAGAGTCAGCAACCGGCTTTCTTCCGGGACTTCCGGAAGTCCCGCCGCGCGACGTTTCCGATTCTGCTCCTGCATCCGGTGTCGCAGTTCCACGGGATCGGTCAACTCGTGATAGCCGTTACAGAGTTCGATTCCGTCCAGATACAATTCGAACCGCTCAGCAACCGGCGCACGTTCCTGTCGGACGATGGCAAGCGCCCCCTGGCTGGCAGGGAAGTCATGCAGAAAGACGCCCCGCAGTAAACGAAGTTGCGGCTCAACCTGTTCCGCCAGAATCAGATTCAGCAGACCATCGCGGTCGGACTCCAGTCCTCGAGGAAGCGGGGTGACGCTATGTCTCGCCGCGTGCACAAGCGATTCATCACGGTCATTCAGCGGATCGATTCCGGCGAACTGTTGAAACGCCTGCTGGTATGTCAGGCGCTGTATCGGGAAGTTCATGCTGCCGGGGGGGCGCCAACCCTGATCCTCCGCAAAGCGGGCGAGATGCCGGACCAGGTCTTCGACGAACGACATCTGCAGGTGGTGATCGACATGGCAGCGATACCATTCGACCATCGTGAATTCAGGATTGTGGTGCCGGCCGGATTCCTCCTGGCGGAACACTCTGGCGACTTCGTAGATCGAGTCCGCACCCTGACAGAGGAGTCGCTTCATCGAGAATTCGGGAGACGTTTGCAGGTAGCCCTGCCGTCCGGATCCGATGGACACGGGAAACGGATTGATCCAGGCGTCGACACAACTGTCTTGAGACAAGGCCGGTGTCTGGACTTCCCAGTAACCGCGGGACTCGAAGAATGCCCGAAGTTCCGTCAGCAGTTTCGCTCGACGCTGCAGCGTTTCGATGGACATCTTACTGCTGCTTGCCCATCGTCAGCCGCATGAACGCGGTTTCGAGGTTCACTTCTTCTTCTCGGAACTGCTTCAGGTGGAACCCGTTCTGGACCAGAACCGGAACAAGCGGTGTGTAATCTTCCACACCGGACTTCAAGGTCACGCAGATGGTGTCGACTTTCATCGTGACGTCGGCTACTTCATCCATCTGCCGCAGGAGATCCGCAGCGGCTTCGGGGCGGTCTTTGACGCGGATCTCCAGCAGGATGGCATGCCGGGCCGCCTTCATGACTTCTTCCACATTCCCGTCGACCAGCATGATCCCTTTCTCGATCATTCCGACCCGGGTACAGACATCCGCCAGTTCCGGAAGAATGTGGCTTGAAACAATCACCGTCTTCTTCATCGAACCGAGACGGCGGAGCAGTCCCCGCATTTCGATTCGGGCCCGGGGGTCGAGTCCGCTGGCCGGTTCGTCCAGCAGCAGGACCTGGGGATCGTGAAGCAGCGTTCGCGCCAGACCGACTCGCTGAGTCTGCCCCCGGGACAGCTGACTGACCATGGCGTCCCGTTTAAATGACATGTCGACGAGTTCCAGTTTTTCCTCGCAGACTTTGCGTCGGGCTGGCCCGTTGATCCGGTAGGTCGAGGCGAAAAATTCCAGATATTCCATGACGGTCATGTCGTCGTACACCCCGAAGAAATCAGGCATGTATCCGACCATGCGGCGGATTTCCTGGGGATTGGAGTAGATCGACTGACCGCAGACGTAACACTCCCCATAGTCCGGGTTGAGAAGCGTGGCGATCATCCGCATCGTGGTGGTTTTGCCGGACCCGTTCGGGCCGATGAACCCGTAAACATCCCCTTCTTTCAGGGACAGGGTGATTTCGTTGGCGGCGATCAGATTGCCGTAGCGTTTGGTCAGTTTGATCGTTTCAATCACGGCGAACTTCCACGGAATTCAAAGGAGACTCAGGCGGCACGGACACAGCCGGGAACGGCTGTCCCCGGGATGTGACCGATCGGTCGCTACCGGCGATAATCGAGAATGTCCTGCGTGGGCGGCGTATCGGAGGTCCGCTCCAGCGCTCTGACGGGAACAATGATGCGAACAAACGTGGCATTGGATTCCTGGGGAAGAACCTGCTCGTCGACGGTCACTTTTGATGGAGACTGTTTGACTCGACCGAACAGGACGGCCCGATTCAATTCCAGGACAGGGGACACATCGAGACGGTTCAGTGTCTGGTTCTGCAGGCGGGTGAAACTCTCTCCGCCCAGGACCCGGTAAAAGCTGGTCGTCAATGCGATCCGGAACGGGTCACTGCTCTGTGTGTCGTAATTGGAGCGGTTCATTTCCAGATCGGTGCTCAGGCGTTCTCCGCTGGCCGTTCCATTCTCAAGTGTGCTGATCAGTCGTCCTCGCAGCAGATTGGAGCCCGCCGAGGAGAGATCCCATTTCTGGCCGGGACGCAGAGGAGCGGACGTTCCTCCCGGTCCGGAGCGGTCGAAGTAGGCGAAGTTTCCAAAGGCGATCAACCAGTCCGTCAGATCTTCGGAAAGCTGATGTTGAATCGTTCCCCCCAGCCGATTGATGCCGGTGAGATGCAGGTCGGCCTGAATCGGCATTTCCCGAGGGATGTGCGCGTACCACTCGCTGGCGATGGCCCCGGAGGACCAGATCTCCAGCGGCAGATTCTCGATTCCGGATCGATCTGCGGAGAACTGGTAGCCTGCCTGTGATTCATCCAGTCCACCGCTGCGGTACATCCCGCGAAACCCTTCACTCGGCCGACTGACCCAGCCGGAGTCCGAACGCAGGTCTGCGATCTGAGCCTGCTTGACCAGATCGGTCTGCGGCTCAAAGCGAATCTTCTGGCGTTGAGTCTGGTCACTGTAAAAACCGTACCAGGTCCGCGCGACGGCCCGGTTCGTCGAGGCATCAAGGTCGATCAGATTCAGCTGCCGGGAAACGACCGGCTTGTCGTTGCGCCGATCCGCCAGGGTCGTTGCCGTGAAGATTCCCAGCAGTGACCAGACGATCAATGTTCCCCAGGTCCATTCCGGACGCTTGAAGACATAAGTGACCAGGAAGTAGTCCACCGGGCCGATGATGATCGCGAACAGCGCGATCCAGCCGATCACCTGCCAGTGGGACGGGCGTTGAATGCTTTCGAAGTGATCCAGACTCTGGTTGAGCTGCACCTGCAGGTCGGTGACTGCGGTGGGATTCAGTTCTGATGCCGCTTCCGCCCGTGCTGCGAGAGCATTGGCCAGTTCGACAGGGTTGGGAACTCCCGCCAGGACGGCCGCCAGGTACGACTGGGATTCCGGCTCCCAGTTGAGGAGTGGAGGAATATCCAGGCGAACGGCCACCAGTGTGACCGAGCCGAGTCCGTAGGCGGATCGGAGGGCAAGTGGCTCGACCAGACCACTCGCGACGACGGATCCGGTTCCGCGTTCAAATTGCGCGGCGGGGAGTGTCGTGAGGGTTCTCAGGCTGCTGCTGCGGGGAACAAGGTCGTTGAAGCCGCTGAGTTTGGTGACGTCCAGCCGTCCGGTCACCCGGATCGGCAGCCAGGCAGAGAGTGGATTCTCGGCCAGCGACGCGGCGGCATCTCCAACTCCAATGAGGAGCCTCCCCCCTCGGCTGACCCAGTCACTCAGAGATTGCGCCGAATGTTTGCTCAGAACGGTCTCTCCGTTCAGGACGACAACGTCGACACCGTCCAGCATCTCCGCCATCCAGAAGTCGGCATCGGATTCCGGCAGTTTGACCAGGCGGATGAATTCCTCCCGCCCGTTCGTCCAGCGTTGAAATCCTTTCTCCAGCATCGGCTGATCCCCGATCGTCACCCAGATCTGTGAGGTCTGACGGAGTGCCCGCCAGGTTCCTCCCGGTTCGATCCGGAAGGAGGTCTGAGCGGCGGGAGGATCCGTCAGCGGGTGACGTTCGTCGTGGATCTGGATCTGAACGGCTCCGTCGAGTCGTCCGGAGCGGATTACTCCACGGATTCTCCGGGGCTGGCTGGAGAGAGTGACGGAGGGGAAGGGTTGCAGGGTCGGACGACCGTCCGGGTCAGCCGCCCGAACAACCGGGGTGACTGTCAGGCCGTCGGGACCGGTCAGGTCGAATTCCACCGGTGTCCAGCGGCCCACCTTGAAAACCCCGCTGATTCCCAGCGATGCTCGGGAAATGGTCGGGGACGGTTCGTCCGCGAGTGTGACCGTTGTCCAGGAGAAAATCAGGCTGCAGGCAACAAGAGCCATCCCCATTCTCAAAATGGAAGAGCGGGGGGGCTGCTGCGAAAACATCCAGTTGAAAAAGCGGCGATAGAGAGTGACGTTCACCTGCTGTCCTGCACGAGACGAGCTTTCTGCGTGGAATTCAGAAAAAGATTCAACAACTTTACAACGTGGACCGTAGGAATTGCCAGCCAGTCCCCGCGGCCGTTGCCGGGGAACGTCCTGCGGGCCGTGACTCTCCTTCGTGACCGTCATTGGTCACCGTGATTCACAACAGTCAGGTCCGATGGGGGAGGACGAAATTCCACCGGGGAGACGCGGCATCAACCGGTTGCTATTGTGAAGAACGGGCCAATTTCCCCTGCAGATGTTTCGGTTGGGACTTTCGAAAAGCGATTGAGGTGATATGGAATCGACAGCCCCCATTATCGAGCTGCAGAACGTGATTCATCTGTTCGACCAGCATCGCGCACTCGACGGCATGAATTTTCAGGTCTTTCCCGGCACGTTACATGCGTTTGTCGGCCCGAACGGAGCCGGTAAGACGACGACCTTGAAACTGATCTGCACACTGCTGCCGGTGCAGGTCGGCAAAGTTCAGGTCTTTGGACTGGATGTCCGTGGGGACGTGAAGCCTGTCCGTTCCCGGATCGGATACATGCCTGATCACTTCAGCATGTATCGTCAGATGACGGTGTTTGAGTACCTGGATTTTTTCGCTGCGGCCTATGGCCAGACACTTTCTGAACGGAATCGGACCGTTGGAGAACTGTTGACGCTGACCGGAATGAGTGTGCGGAAGAATGATCTGATTCAGGGGCTCTCGCGCGGAATGCAGCAGCGAGTCAGCCTGGCGCGGGTGCTGGTCAACAATCCGGACCTTCTGCTGCTCGATGAACCGGCCAGCGGACTCGATCCGCGGGCACGGCTCGAGCTGATGGAAATCCTGCGGGAACTGCGACGCCGGGGCAAAACGATCTTCATCAGCTCTCACATTCTCAGTGAACTGTCCGAGTTGTGCGACAGCGTCACCATTATCGATCGCGGTCAGGTCCGGTACAGCGGATCCATGGAATCGCTGCTGGACCAGCAGAATGATGAACCGGTCTATCGGGTTCGACTGGCCTGCTCTGCGGAAGATCAGCATCGGGCGCTGACTTCGATTCCGGGGGTGCTGTCGCTGGATGTGGTGGAAGGGCGTTCCGATGTGCGTGTCCGGATCAATTCGTCACGACTGGACAGTAACGGATTGCTTCGGGAGATCCTCGAACAGGGGTATACCATCCTCCACTTCACCCGCGAGCAACGGCAGCTGAATGAAGCGTTTCTGGATCTGACTCAACAGGGAGTTCGATCCTGAACGAACTGAATTGCCGATTGACTTCCGTCCCGTCACAATAGCGAATCGAAATCGGCATCCGTTGATCTGTTGTGCCAGGGAAACGTGCCGACTTTCCGTTTCAAAGCATTGTGCACGAACGCAGCATTGTGAACGAACGCACTGCATTCCGGCAGTCTGGATGAAGTTGACCCACGTGGACGGCGAATCGCGATACTCCCAGAACGAACTCGAAGAGAGGGGACTCTGTTCTGATCGACTTCCGTGCCATATCGCCATCATCATGGATGGCAACGGGCGCTGGGCTCAGGCGCGGGGATTGCCGAGAATCGAAGGGCACCGGCAGGGAGCAGAAAGTGTCCGGTTGATTGTTGAAGAATGCAGCCGGATCGGAATTGGTCAGGTCACGTTATATTGCTTCAGCAGTGAAAACTGGAAACGCCCGCAGATCGAACTGGATCTGCTGATGGCGCTGCTCGAGCAGTTTGTCATCGCTGAGCGCGACGAGATCATGCGGCAGGGAATCCGTTTCACGACGATCGGTCGAAAAGATCGTCTCTCCCCGCAGGTCTTGAGCGAAGTTCAACAGACAATCGACTTGTCGGCACAGAATCAGGGGATGACGCTCTGTCTGGCGCTGGATTACGGGGCACGTGACGAAATCGTCTCGGCCGTCCGTTCCATCGCCGTCAAAGTGGAGCAGGGGGAACTCTCTCCGGCAGAGATCGATGAAGAACTGCTGAGTTCTCACTTGTACACGTCCGGGATGGCCGATCCGGATCTCGTGATCCGCACCGCCGGAGAAATGCGAATCAGCAACTTTCTGCTCTGGCAGATCAGTTATTCCGAACTCTGGGTGACCGACACCTGCTGGCCGGACTTCCGGCAGTCCGATCTCCATTCTGCGCTGCGCAGCTTTGCGAGCCGGGAGCGCCGGTTCGGCGGATTGAAAACGTCGGGTATGCCAGCGGCGCGGTCTGGCCGCAATGGTCGCTGAGCGATTTTTCGGTCTTGCCGTCTGGTGCGTGTCAGTGTTCTGGTGCGTGCCCGTGTTCTGGTGCGTGTCCGTGTGACGGGTTCTCCGGCAGACCGGGATGAATCCAGGCACTCGTTCCGTCGGCCCAGTGCTCCTTCTTCCAGACCGGAACACGGACTTTCAGTTCGTCGATCAGAAACTGCCCCGCTTCAAACGCCTGTTTCCGATGCGGACTGCTCACGGCAATCGCCACGCTGCATTCGGTCAACTGCAGAGTTCCCAGCCGGTGTTCGATCGCAATCCGTTCGATGGGCCAGCGTGATCGGGCTTCTTCCGCGAGTTCTTCCATCTGCGCCAGCGCCATCGGGGCATAGGCTTCGTATTCGAGTGATGTCGTGATCCTGTCCCCGGTCACTTCGCGCACGGTGCCGAGAAACAGGACCACTGCCCCGGCGCGCGGAGACGTGACGAACTGAATCAGTCGCTCGGTGTGGATCGGTTCCGTGACCAGACTGAGATGGAACGGAGACGGAAAGAAGGCTTCGTCCATGTGATCTTAGCCGCCGCTGACGGGAGGGAATGTGACGACCCGGGCGCCGGGGTACAGGGACGTCGCGTCATCGACACAACTGTCTCCCAGGGCGAACAGCAGATGAGGGAGAATCGGGATCAATGCCGGAACCGCTTCACCCAGAGCGCGACGGAGATCGCCGACCTGACCGGATTCCGGGAGGGGAATCGTCATTTGTTCGGTTCCCGCCAGTTCTTTCGCGAGAGCGAAGAACTGAATGTCGATCGTCATCGTCATGAGAGGACCAGTCCTGCCGGAGCGAGTTTCGCGAAGCGGGAGTTCAATTCCGGCAGGAGACCATAGGAGAGTGCCAGCAGTTTGAGAGGATGCAGTGTCGGGACGCTGGACTGCTGTTCCATCTGCATCCGGCAACTGCTGCATTCGGTGGCTCCGGCGGTGAATCCGGCCTCCTGCATTTCCACGAGCAGACGCTCTCCCATTTTCATTGACTTCTCGTAGTTCGTCGAGGTCAGCCCGAACGCACCGGCCATTCCGGAACATCCCCGATCGACAGGACGGACCGTCAACTCGGGAATCAGTGTCAGCAGGCTGGCGAGTGGAGAAGGAGGTCCAAGATATTTCAAATGGCACGGAGTGTGATAACGGACGTCATACTTCAACGGGCTGAAGTCGGTTTTCAGTTTTCCGGCACGTTGCAGGGATTGCAGGTACGCGCCCGCTTCAAATGTCTGTTCCGCGACGAGGTGCACATCCGGTTTGTTCAGCAATCGGGGATATTCATATTTCAGACAGACGACCGCCGTCGGTTCCGTGCAGAGAATCGGTTTCCCTTCCCGGGCATACTCTGCGAGCAGGCTGACGTTGCGATCCGCCAGCTCCCGCGCCGCGTCGAGATCTCCGACAGAGATCATCGCCATTCCCGATGCCATCTGCGCCTGAGGGACCGCCACCTGGAGGCCATGGTGTTCCATGATCCGGAGGAACGCCTTTCCCAGTTCGTGATCGTGGTAATTCACGAAATGGTCGACGAAATAAACGGCATCGATCTTCTCGACATCGACCGGATGATGACGGGTCTGCCGCAGAAACTCGCCACGGGAGAAACGGGGAAGTCGCCGGTGACGTGAGATTCCCAGAAACTTCTCCAGCAGCCAGCGGACGCCGGAATGGGCCAGTGCCCAGTTGGCGAGGGGAGCGATGCGACATCCCAGATGCCCGAAGGTGTGTGCCCGGGAGAGAACGTAATCGGAATTGCTCAGTCCCATCGCGGAAACGCATTGGGCTTTCGCTTCAATCGCCAGTCCGGGGATATCGACCTGAGACGGACATTCCCGATGACATTGCTTACAGTTGAAGCACTGATCCGCCAGCTGTTTTGCCTGGTCTGTCGAAAAGGTTTTGGGGTCGGCCGTGCCGGTGGCGATGGACCGCATCAGGGTCGCTTTCGCCCGGGGACTCGCTTCCTCGGTATGATCCAGATGGAAGAAGGGGCACATGCGCACCGCGTCGTTCTGCCGGCGGCAGTCCCCGCATCCGTTGCAGCGCTGGATGGTGTCGGTGAATTGTCCGGGTTCCCATTGCAGTTGCAGTGGGATCAGCGGGTTCTCGTCTTCCTCTTCTTTGGGAAGATTTCGGAAATTGCGGATGGTCAGGTGCGGGTCGTTGCTGACGATCTTGCCGGGATTCAACAGGCTGTGCGGATCGAACAGGTGCTTGATTTCCTGGAACACCCGATACAGCGGGCCGTACTCGGTTCGCAGGAAGGCGGTTCGGGCCAATCCATTTCCATGCTCACCGCTGATCGTACCGCCACAGGCGATTGCGACTTCGTAGAGTTCCCGCGAGAGGGCTTCAATCTGTCCGCCGGTTTCCGGTGAAGGGGGCTTCATGAACGGGCGGAAGTGGACCTGACCGCACGCAGCGTGTGCGTAAAGGGATGCGGTCAGCCAGTGTTTCTGGAAGACCCGCTGGGCGCGCACCAGAAAATCCCGTAAAGCCGCGGGAGGGACGGCAATATCTTCGATGAACGGGAGTGGCCGGGATTCCCCGCGCAGCTGATTGAGGAGCGGCACCACCCGATAGGGAAGTGACCAGAGTGCTTCGACCTCTTCGTCGGTGTGTGCTTCGGCCGCGACAATTGCGGTGGGGTCGAGTTTACGAATCAACGCCAGCATTCCGGTCAGCCAGTCGCTCGCATGGCGTTCGTTTAATCCATGCTGTTCGATCAGCAGTCCCGCTTCGGCACTGGGGGGAATCAACTGCTGAAATCGGGGGTCGGCATCCCGGGCCAGTGACAGCAGTCGCCGGTCCATCAGATCGCAGGCACTTGGCTCCAGTGGACAGATCTGCTGGACCGCTTCCAGGGCCGGTTCGAGATCCCGGAACAGAATGAGTGCTGCCGCCCGATGCTCAGGCAGGGGAAGGGTATTCAGCGTCGCCGCGGTGAACAGTCCCAGGGTTCCTTCCGATCCGACGAGCAGACGGGGAAGATCCAGATGGTCCCCGTGCAGCACGGTTGCGAGATGATACCCTGAGCAGTTCCGGCGCCCGCGTGGTTGTCGCTGGTGGATCAGTGGCTGGTAGTGATGGACGATCTGATTCAATTCCTGAATCAGCATCTGCAGACGTTCCGGCCCGTTGATCTGCCAGCGGTCATGCCGACCGGCTTCGAACAGGAAGCCGTCTGCGAGAACGGTTTCGATACTGGACACGTGATCCCGCACAGACCCGACCCGGACCGCCCGTGATCCGGCCGCGTCGACCCCCAGCATTCCGCCGACCGTCGTGACGGCCGTGCTCGCGGGATCCGGTGCAAAATACCGGCCAAAGGGTCGCAGCTCCCGATTCAGTGTTTCTCGAACGACTCCCGCCTGCACGCGTACGGTGGATTCGGAAATCGATTCGATGCGGGTGAGATGGCGCGCGCAGTCGACGATGATTCCACGGCCGAGGGCTCCCCCCGCCAGTCCTGATCCCGCTCCGCGCGGGATCAGGGGAATGGAGTTTTCGCCGGCATATTGAGTCAGCGTGACGACATCGTCACGGTGGCGGGGAAAGGCGACACCCAGCGGCGGAATCTGATAGAGACTGGCATCGGTGGAATAGACTTCGCGCGTGACCGCATCGAACCGTAACTCTCCCATGAAGAGGCCGGCCAGATCTTCGCTGATTCTCTGCTGTTGTTCATCCAAGGAACGGATGTCCGATTGGCGACGACAAACGGGGCGACATGCAAGTCGTTGACTGGAAGTCTCAATCCTACGCTTTTCGGGAGCGGTGTGTCACTCTCCTCCGCTGGACCCGGAGAGTTATCTCCTGCCATGAATCAGAGACATCGCTTCCGCACGGCTGGATTCGTTTTTCTTGAACAGGCCCCGGACCGCGCTGGTGACGGTCACTGCTCCCGGCTTCCGGATGCCGCGGATGGTCATGCAGGAGTGTTCGGCCTCGATGACCACAATCACTCCTTTGGGATCCAGTTCCTGCACAAGGAGGTCGGCGACCTGTTCGGTCATCCGTTCCTGGACCTGTGGCCGGTGAGAAATCTCTTCCACGATCCGGGCGAGCTTGCTGATTCCGACGACGTTCCCCTTGGGAATGTATCCGACATGGGCCGTGCCGATGAACGGCAGCAGGTGGTGTTCGCACATGCTGTTGAAGGTGATGTCCCGGATCAGGACCAGTTCATCATACTGTTCCTGAAAGGTCTTTTTCAGATGCCGTGCCGGGTCTTTCTTCAGACCGTTGAACAGCTCGGCGTACATGCGCGCCACGCGCGCGGGGGTTTCCAGAAGTCCTTCCCGATCGGGATCTTCTCCCACGGCGGCCAGGATTTCCCGCACGGCCCGCTGAATACGCTCGTGATCAACCGGATACTGCTCGTCTGACATGAAGTCCTTCTTCTCCCTTTCGAGAGGGATTGTCGTCGTCTGGTGACTGTCTGAACTCTGGGTGACAGTCGCTGCATGATAAGAGATCTCAGGGGGACACATGAAGCGTGCAGGCACTCGTCGTCCTGTCGCGTCCCGCAGGAGGGGAGGGCGCTGGCGGAATCAGCACGGACGGAATACCATAAACTCATGACTGTCACCGTTCGAAATCTACAGGTCCTGCGGGATTTTCGTGCGAAGCTGATTCGCTTTGCCGAAGAGATCGAAGCGGTGTTGCTGTCGATTCAGTCCGAAACGCAGCATGCGTTCGAGTGGATTGAACAGGATCGTCCCCGCTACTGGACGGTGCAGCAGCGGAAAGCGTTTGATCTGGTCGCCTCGACCCGTGCGGCGTTCCACACCTGTCAGATGAAAACAATTGGCGGTCGGCGGTCCTCCTGCATTGAGGAAAAGCAGGCGTTTGAGAAGGCGAAACGGCGTCTGGGGCAGACTCAGGAGCAGCTGGAAAAAGTTCGCCGCTGGTCGGTTCAGATCCATCACGACGTGGATGAATTCCGGGGGCGCATCAATCTCCTCCGCCGACTTCTGGATGTCGAGATTCCACAGGCGATGGCGATGCTGGAACAGGCGACGGCCATTCTCGAGAATTACGCCGAACTGAATCCACCACCGCCATCTGCCTCCTAGGGGTGTGGAGCATGACTGCGGCTGATGTTTTGTGAAATGTGAAATTCGAAGCACGAAATTCGAAACAAATCCGAGGTCTCAATGGCTAAGGCAGCAAGGACTTTCAGAAGGTTTTGAATTTGGGATTTCGTGCTTCGAACGTCTTTCGTGAAGACTGTCATTGAAATATTCGTCCCCCGTGGGAATTCCCTTCGCTGTGTGATTCGATCACGGGTTTTGTCTGGAGTCTTGTCATGCGTCCATCCAATCTGAATTCCGCGTCCGGGCGACTGCAGGAGGCTCTGGATGATCTCCAGCAGGCCTGGCTCGACACCCGGCAATTCTGGAACGATTCCCAGGCAGACTATTTCGAAAAGCAGTACCTGGAAAAAATTTCTGCGACGGTGACCTCGTCTTTCCCGGTCATCGGGCATCTCTCGAACATTCTGGGAACCGCACACCGTGACTGCACCGAATGACGTTCCCCGCCGGGATGCGCCTCTCAGGCTGACGTTTCCGGCCTGTTTCCGTCTGCGAAGCAAGCGTGATTTCGAGCGGATCTACGCATTGAAGCAGAAAGCGGTCGAACCGGTCCTGCTGGTCTTCGGCTCGAGAAATTCCCTGTCTCATTCCCGGATGGGGCTGAGCGTCTCCCGCCGTCACGGAAATTCGGTGGTTCGTCACCGCCTGCGGCGTCTGCTGAAGGAAGCGTTCCGTCTGAAACAGCATGAACTCCCCGTCGGCTTCGATCTGATTCTGATTCCCGGACGGGATGCCGGCGGGGCGACGCAGGCACAGTTCTGTGACGCCTTGCTGAGAGTCGCGAGAAAGCTGGAGCGGAAGATCCCCCGTCTTTCGTCCGGTGCTTTGGCCGGCACAGAATGAGTTTGGAATGTTGAGTGCATCGCCTGAGAGAATTCTGACGTGCGGCGTAGACTGACAAGTCGCTGCAAGCTACGGTGCATGTTCTGATCTGCTTCCTGACCTGACAGCTGGCCCAGAACGGATTGTTCCGACGTGTCTGCAACAGAATGGAAACCGGCAACACCGTTAGAGTTGAGCCGATTCATCGAAGAGAACTTTCAGGGTCCCCGACGACCGCTGCTCCCGGTGGGGGGACGGACTGCGCTGCATTGGGGAGGGAATGTTCCGACCGATTCCGTCGTCGTGCAGACAGCCGGTCTGGACCGGATCGTCGACTATCCTGCCCGTGATATGACCATCACGGTGGAAGCCGGATTGCGACTGGAAGAACTGCATGCGGCCTTGAAAGCCGAATCGCAGCGGCTTCCCGTCGACGTTCCGCTGGCTCGACGGGCGACCATCGGCGGGGCGATCGCATCGAATACCAGTGGCCCCGGCCGGTTTGGTTACGGGACATTTCGTGATTATGTCATCGGAATCTCTGGAGTGGATGGGCAGGGGCGTCTGTTTTCCGCCGGTGGGCGCGTCGTCAAGAATGTGGCCGGGTATGACCTGTGCAAGTTACTGACCGGCTCGCAGGGAACGCTGGCGGTGATCACCCAGGTGACGTTAAAGCTGAAGCCGACCGTTGAACTGCGGCAACTGGTCGTCATCTCGACCGCCTCCTGTCAAACGCTGGATTCGATTCTGGATCGGGTCAACACGTCGGCGACCCGCCCCGTTCTGCTGGACGTCTTGAATCCCAAGGCGGCCCGACAGGTCAGTCAGGAATCTCGACTCGACCTGCCACTGGACCAGTCTCTGCTGGTGATGGGATATGAAGGAAATCAGGCAGACGTCATCTGGCAGGTCCAGATGATTCAGCAGGAACTCGCTCCGATTTCGGTTTCCGGTTTACAGGTCCTGGCTGGAGAGCAGGCGGATCAACTCTGGTCGGGACTGGCCGAGTATCAGGCGGCGTCAGATGATCCGGTGACCGTGCAGATCAGTCTGTTGCCGTCTCAAGGCATGCAGGTCCTGGAAGAGTGCAGCCAGTGGGGACTCGCGGTTCAGGTTCATGCCGGGAACGGAATTCTGATTGGCCATCTCCCGGATCGCTGTTCAGACGCCACCGCGGCCGGAGAATTGCTGGGGCGGTTGAAATCGCTGGTCGACAAACACGCTGGAACGATGCTGCTGCTGAACGGAGAAGTGGACTGGAAGCCGGAACTGCTCCGTCACTTTTCCCCGCTCCCGGCGACCGGGCTGCATGTCCGGATGAAACAGGCTTTTGATCCGGCTCATCTGCTGAGCCCCGGCCGGTTCTGGAGCCTTTCCGGGGCGGAGGCGGCAACGGCAGTTTCCTGAAACATCCTCTTCCCGGGACGGTTGCACGGTTGCTTTGTCGTTCCGGTGAAGTCCCGGCCCCTTCCCCGGCTCGTGGGAGGGGGCAGGCATCCGGTCAACATCCCGAGAGAGACCTCTCTTCGACACTCTGTTCTTTCACCAGTAAGACGCGACGATGACGACATCCACGACTCCCCCTCGAACCATGCGATGGAATGGTGACATTCACGGCTTCCTGACGCTGATCGATCAGACGCTGCTGCCTGGGGAATTTCGGGAAATCGAATGCCGGACCGTTGAGCAGGTCTGGGAGGCGATCAAGAAGCTGCGTGTGCGGGGAGCCCCGGCCATCGGGTGTGCGGCAGCGTACGGCGTTCTCGTTGGACTGCAGACCATCCCCGAGCAGTCGAGCCGTGAGGTGCTCGACGTCCGATTGAAAGACGTGACCGGCTATCTTGCGGAAAGCCGGCCGACAGCGGTCAACCTGTTCTGGGCACTGGATCGGATGAATCGGGTGGCCCGGGAGTGTGAGATGCTGAGTTCACTGGAGCTTCGGGCACGACTGCTGGAAGAAGCCCGGGCGATCGAAGTGGAAGATCGGGAAATGTGTGCGGCGATCGGTCGTCACGGCGCGGCACTTCTCAAAGACGGAATGGGTGTGCTGACGCACTGCAATGCCGGCGGTCTGGCCACGGCCGGGGACGGAACGGCTCTGGCGGTGATGTTCGCCGCCGCTGCCGAGGGAAAGCAGATTCATGTCTACGCCGACGAAACACGTCCCTTGCTGCAGGGGGCGCGACTGACGACCTGGGAGCTTCAGCAGCGCGGCATTCCCGTCACACTGATCTGCGACAATATGGCCGGCTGGGTCATGAAAGAAAATCGGATTCAGGCGGTGATCGTCGGAGCCGATCGAATTGCGGCAAACGGAGATGCCGCCAATAAGATCGGAACGTATTCCGTCGCACAGCTGGCGAAAGCCCATCAGATTCCGTTCTACGTCGCCGCACCGTCGAGTACGTTCGATTTGACACTGTCCAGTGGAGAGGAGATTCCCATCGAGGAACGCGCTGCGGAAGAGATTACGAATGGATTCGGTCGGGCCACCGCTCCCGCCGGAACGCAGGTTTACAATCCGGCGTTTGACGTCGCTCCTTCTGAACTGATTGCGGCCATCATTACCGAAAAGGGAATCATTTCCCCGGTGAATGAAACCGAAGTTCGCCGGCATCTCTCGTCAGGTCAATGAGAATAAGACCCTCGGCATTTGAACTTTCGGGCACCCCGGTCGGACACCCTTGCCTGTCGGAAAACCGCTTACTCCCCCCAGGGGGTCAGGGGGGGGATGTCGACGGTGTCAGGGCGGGGTTGATGAGTCGAGGCCGGTTCCAGCCAGTGGATACTCCAGGCCAGCCCGATTCCCAGCAGGAGTGCCAGACTCAACGGAACGCGGTGGTGGGAGTGGAATTCCATTTCCGGTAGCAGATCACTCAGTGAAATGCACAGGAACACTCCCGCAGAGAAGGCCAGCATCGACCCGATCAGCACGGATTGTTGTTCAATCAGCAGTTGAGACCCGAGGAGAAAGATCAGGGCTCCGAGCGGGCACATCATCGCGAACCCGACGTTCACCAGCGTCTGAGAGCGCGGAGACCAGTGGGCCGCCTGCATCAGTGATGTGATCGACAGGGCATCCAGCGGCTTGTGCAGGAGGATTGCCAGAAAGGTTCCCAGCCCCAGGTACCAGAGACTGTGCTGATGCAGTGCGTCACTCTGCAGGCTGGCTCCCAGTGCGAGCCCGTCGATCAACGTGTGAACCGACAGTCCCAGAAAGACTCCCAGCCAGTCCAGTTCCGCGGCCGCCACGGTTTTCTTCCCGCCGTGCTGGCAGGTGCGGTCGGAATGGTCGTGATCATGATCGTGCTGATGGATCTGTGCCGCAGATTCCATGGCAGGAGGATGATGCTGCGCGTGATGGGGATCGTGCTGATGAAAATGGAAGGTCCGCAGGAGAAAGAACATCACGATCAGGCCGAGCATGACACAGCCGAACACATGATCCAGCCGGTTGATTCCCAGCGCGATGATGGCGTGGGGCAGGAGATGGAAAATCGCGATTCCCAGCATCAGCCCCCCGACGAAGCTGATGAGAATCTGCATGCGCTTATGAGTCAGGCGGATCAGTGACGGCAGTCGTCCCCCGGCCAGAGACGCCAGCACAATCAGCGAGCAGTAGACAGCGAGAACCAGCAGGGTCGAAGTCATTGGGGTAACAGGCGCAGCCGGAGAGCAGGGAAACGGGGCATCTTACCGTCGGCCGCGGGAAAAGTCTCCCGACCCCCGTTTTCGTGGAATTCGGAGAGACCGGACCAGTGTTCCGTGCGGATGCACACGACACTTGCCCGGCAGCGCGACGGGATCTCTCCCCAATTTGGCAACGATCAGCGAACCGGCTAAGATACTTCCCGGGATGATTTCCCAGGCCCTCGTAGCTCAGCAGGATAGAGCGGAGCTTTCCTAAAGCTCAGGCCGCAGGTTCGACTCCTGCCGGGGGCAGTTCTTTTCTCCGTTCATTCTGGCGGATTGGCATGATGTGCTGCGGGCTGTTGTCGGATCAGTGCAGCAGCAGTTCTGGGGAGTGCCAGGATCGGGTCCCCTCGATGGGGGGGTTGTCGATCGCCCGGAACGTGAATACCGCGGAATACTTCGTCAGGCTGGAGTTGTTCCGTGTCGCGGCATGTAATGTCCTGGCGTGAAAGAACAGCACGTCTCCCGGGTCGAGTTCGACCATCAGCCGTTGCGCGAGAATCGGTTCGTTCGCCGGCCAGTCATTGCGAAAGAACTTGGCTGCGTCGAATGATTCAGGAGGAAAGGACATCCGGTGCGTTCCGGGAATCACCTGCAGGCATCCGTTCTCACGTCGTTCCGGTCCCAGTGCGAGCCAGACATTGACCAGATCGGGCCGGGTGAAGGACCAGTAGCGCAGGTCCTGATGCCAGCCGGTGTCACTGCTGAACTGCGGTTCTTTGGTCATGATACAGTTGTGATGTGCCAGCGGGCAGACCACTTGCGGGCCCAGTAACTGCCGGATGCGGGTCAGCAGTGGTTGGTGCTGCAACCATTCTGTGAAGACGATGTTGCGGCTGAGTGCCTGCTTGAGCCGACGAATCGTGCGGCCACCCTCGGACTGGGAGGAATGCGGTGCGCCGGGATACTGGAGATCCGATTCCAGTTCCAGCGGTTCGACGCGCCGCTCAACATTGTCCCGGGTGACATCGAACATCCGTTGTCGGAGTGATTCGGAGGCCAGGCCGCGGACGATTGTGTAGCCTTCCGTTTGGAAGAACTCGATCTCCTGCAGGGAGAATTGTGCGGAGGCAGGGGATCCCTCCAGAACCTCTTCCTTCAACATCGTTCAGCAGCCTTGAAAATCTCTGAGTCGTGGTGTGCCGTTCTGCTCGAGTCGGGTGAACAACTCGACACCGGAGAGATCTGACAGGTTCTCTCCGAAATCCGCTGCCTGAGAGAACTCCCGTCTGGGCCGGGCAGATGACTGTAGATTCTCTCCTCGGCGCCGTGGGCGTCAATCCATTGAACAGAAGATCTGATCGGCTGGTGTTGCATTGCGATCGTTGAGAACGTCATTCTGGCACATTCCTTCCGGGGTTTTCTGCGGAAAAGTGGACGCAGGCACCGGGAGACCCTGACACCGCCTGGATCGACAGGACAAAGACACTGATGCCGGATCGCTTCTATCTGCCTGGAGAATGGACTCGAACGGTCGAGCTGGATGGAACGGAAGCTCATCACCTGGCGAATGTTCTGCGCGCTCAACCGGGGGATTGGGTTGAGCTGTTTGACGGTGCCGGGAAATCCGGTCAGGCACAAATTCGACGGGTGACAAAACGTCTGGTCGAACTGGAACTGACCGGGGAGTTCGAGATCACTCCGCCATCGGTTCCGCAACTGGTTGTCGCGGTGGCCAGTCCGAAGGGGGATCGGTTGAAGTGGATGGTGGAAAAATTGACGGAACTGGGGGTTGATCGATTCATTCCGCTCAAAACCGCCCGGGGAGTGGTTGATCCGAGGGAAGCGAAACTGGCCAAGCTGGAACAGGTGGTCATTGCCGCCTGCAAGCAGTCCCGACGCAGCTGGCGAATGCAAATTGATGACGTCATGCCGGTTGGCCGGCTCCGGGATGCGTTTGATCCTGCAAACTCCTGGGTGGGGTTTGGGGACATGGAAGGATCACCTGTGAGTTCAATTGTCAGTTCGGAAGGTGTTGTGAGGCAATCTGTTGTGGTGATTGGTCCTGAGGGAGGGTTGACTGAGGAGGAGCGCCAGCTGTTCGAGGACTGGGGATTTCACGCGATCTCTTTTTCCCGTCATGTGTTACGGATTGAAACGGCGGCCATTGCTGGAGCGGCTGTGCTCAATACTTTCAGGAATTCCACCTCAATCTGAGGCATTTTCGATGAATTGCTGTCATCGGCTTGACGTCATCCGGGAAGATTCAAACAATACGCATTGCGTGTGTGCGCCATCAAAAAGTCGTCTCTGGAATCTCGCTATCGGACGAATGGGGTGGAATCGATCATGGACGAGTTGCGATGGCTCTCCTGGAGTGAGATCCCTTGGATTCAGCGGAGTTCACCGGTCTCCTCGTTGATCCGGTTGTGTGACCGGATTCTCAAGAGCGACAGTCTGTCCTCGATTTTATCGGATATTGCAGCAGATTTTGGAGTTCAAGGCTGCCATCTGGCGCTTCGTCAAGGAGGCTGGAAGCTCGCGTCAGGACGCGGGGAATGGGAAGGACCTCTTCCACAGGACCACCTGGGGAGTGTCGTCGATCGGGATGCGGCTCTCTTTCTAAAAATGAATCCGACCGGTGGCGCGATTCTTGCCCCCACCGCCTCACAGGATCAGCAGGTTTTGATTCTCTCCGGTCCGCGACTGGCCGTCGATCAGCTCGACGAAGCTTTCGCCGTCGCCCGGCTTCTGGGGCGCCGTCTGGATCAACTGTCCCGACTCCACACGGCGCGGATGCAGGTGGAACAGTTGAGGGCGACGATGAAGCTCGCCCGCAGTTTCGCTGGAGAAACAGAAACGCAGCGGCTCCTCGAGCAGATCGCTGTCGATGCCGCGCGTCTGCTGGGAACCGATCGGGCCAGTATTTTCCTTTGGGATCGTGAGCAGCGTCAGCTGATTGCTTGTCCGGCGTTGGGAATGGAAGGGGGGCGACTGTTTCTGCCTGATCATAAGGGGATTGTCGGTGACGTCATTCACAGCCGCAAACCGATGGTGGTCGATGACGCCTATGCCGACTCCCGATTCGATCAGGGAGTGGATAAGAAGACCGGATACCGCACCAGAAATCTGTTGTGCGTTCCGTTGTTTGATGCCCGGAATGAATGTCTGGGAGCATTCGAGCTGATCAATAAGAATGAAGGTGACTTCACCGACGACGATCTGTCAGCACTCGAAGATTTCGGAATCGCGGTGGCCACCGCCATGACGAACACCAGAGAACTCGAGAATCTGGTCAGAAACAACACGCAGTTGTCGGCTCAGGTGCATGGCCGCAGCAGCATCGTCGGAGAGAGTCCCGCGATTGTCGCGCTGCGGGGAACCATCGATCGGCTGGCATCGACCGACCTGCCGGTTCTGATTCTGGGAGAGAGTGGCACCGGGAAAGAAGTTGTGGCGAACGCGCTGCATCAGCAGGGACCCCGTTCCCAGCGACCATTCGTTGCGGTGAACTGTGCTGCCCTGACGGAAACTCTTCTGGAAAGCGAACTGTTCGGGCATGAGAAAGGGGCATTCACCGATGCTCATTCGATGCACACCGGAAAGTTTGAACTGGCCGAAGGAGGGACGCTGTTTCTGGATGAGATCGGGGACATGACACTGGGGGGGCAGACCAAGCTGCTGCGGGTTCTGGAACAGAAGCTGATCACGCGCGTCGGTGGAACGCAAACGATCCCGGTCAATGTGCGTGTCGTGGCGGCGACAAATGCGAACCTGTCAGAGCTGGTTCGTGAGAAGAAATTCCGGCAGGATCTCTATTACCGACTCAATGTTGTCACACTGGACCTGCCTCCGCTGCGGGATCGTGCGGATGATATCCTGCTGCTCGCCCGATTCTTTCTGGATCGGTTCTGTCGGGATGCGAACCGGAAGCCACTCGCATTCTCTCCGGATGCGGAGAAGCGGTTGCAGATGCACCAGTGGCCTGGCAATGTCCGCGAACTGCGGAATCTGATGGAACGGATCGCGTTTCTGGCTCCAGGCCCCCGTGTGGAAGCCGAGGATCTGGCGTTTATTCTCAGTCCGAAACGGAATGAAATGGAAGACCCGGTTGACGGCGCCAGTCTCACTGAAGCTACGGAAGCGTTTCAGAGTGCGTACATCAAACGGGCGGTCAAGAGGATGCAGGGGAATATGAGTGATGCCGCGGAATTTCTCGGCCTGCACCGATCGAATCTCTATCGCAAGATGAGACAATTGGGCATGGAAGTGGAAGACGTCAAACCGTAACGGACGGAAACGTCTTTCCGTGCCATGGCAAACCCCTTCGCGGCATCCTCAACAGGCAGAGTGACTTGATCTCCGAAGCGAATCCTCCTGTCGACCTCATCATTGTCGGAGCGAGCACGCGTGCTGCCGCATTTTCCGCAATTCGGGCAGGGTTTCGCCCTGTCTGTTTCGATGCCTTTGCAGACGTGGACCTGTGCGCCAATGCCCTTGTCGAGCCATTGCCTGACGACCCGGGCGCTCTTGAAGCCGCATTGAATCGCTGGCCGGAACTCCCGGTGATGTATACCGGCGGACTGGAAAATCGCCCGGACTTTCTGAGTGTGATCGCGGCGTCCCATGCGTTGTGGGGGAACCCGGCGGAAGTGGTGGCAGCCGTGCGTGACCCGTTTCGGCTGGTGGAACCGGCCCGACTCTCCCGCATCGGCTTTCCCGAAATCACAGGGGCAGAGTCACCACCCATCGCCGATGGAAGCTGGCTGTTGCGGGCTCGGGCAGGAGCCGGTGGGAGAGGGATTCTTCCCTGGACAGAGGATAATCGTGGATCGGAACTTCTCCGTGAACCGCACTACTTTCAGAAACGGATTGCGGGAGAGTCTCACTCGGCACTGTTTCTGGCGGAGCGGGAGATTGGTGATGTCCGCTTTCTGGGACTGACCCGTCAGTTGATCGGTCTGCCGGAAAGTCACGCGGATGAATTTCAGTGGTGTGGGAACATTGGCCCCGTCACGCTGCCGGTTCCAGTGGAAGCGGTGATTCGCCGGTTTGGAAACGTGTTGAAATGGAAGTTCGGACTCGTCGGCCTGTTCGGCGTCGATCTGATCATCTCGCCGGAAGGGGATCCCTGGGTAACGGAAGTCAATCCTCGTTATCCGGCCTCGATTGAACTCTTTGAGCATTCTCTCGGCATCCCGTTGCTGGCGGATCACGCCCGTTGTTTTGTTCCGGGAGGAATTGCGGATTCCGGATGGAAGCGGTGTCATCCCGGTTCCTATCTGGGGAAGGGAATCCTTTACAGCCCGGTTCAGCGGACACTGACATTCCCGCTGGGAGACGCACGGACTGTGCCGGTGGATCAGTTTCCGGGATCTGCAGATCTTCCCCAGCCCGGCACGCTGCTGGTTCCCGGTACTCCGGTCTGTACGGTCTTCTCGGAAGCCCCGACGATCGACGGGACGTTGTCGCGATTGAAGGAAAAGTTGCAGAGCGTCTCTGCCCGAATTCGTGCGGACTCGGAAGTGTGATCGCTGGCCGTTCTTCTCTGTCCCGTCGTCTCTCCGCGTTCGCGGTGGAATGATTTCACAGGCGGCGTGGCGGGCGCAGTCGGGAGGAACTGGAAGAATCCTGCCCGCGCCAGCGCTCGACATGCGTCATTCCCTGTCCGGCGGAACTCCCTTCCCAGTCACTGGATTTCCAGCGTCCGGTATGCCGGTTGACATTTTCTCCCTTGAAGAACCAGGTCTGGTCGGCGGCGCGCCATTGTGAGAGAGGTTCCGGTTCCGGGGGGCGAATTCCCAGTAACCGCTTCCCGAGTTGTACGATCAGCAGTGCCGCGAGGAATGTGACCAGCATGATGGCACAGAGCGGAATCAGCAGCACTCCCATTTCAAACACATGCCGGGTTCGTTCGAACAGCGACTGCCAGAACAGAATCGTGAAGAGTGCTCCCAGGCTGAGATACGGGCCATATGGAATCATGTTGTCGAAAGGGGCCGGGTGTCCGAGCAGACGCCGCATGCCCTTCCAGATCGTCGTGACGACCACGACGGCGATGGCGCAGGCCGGTGCAATGAAGAAGGCGATCACCGTGGCCTGCCATCCCAGAAACGCACCGATCATCGCCATCAGGATGACATCCCCGAAGCCCATCGCTTCCTGGCGCAGGACCAGAAACCCGACGAGTCGCACCGTCCAGACAATTCCTCCGCCGACGATCAGTCCTGCCAGACTCGCTGCCAACCCGTGCAGATGGGGAAACCGGCTGACCCACTCCGGGACCGCTCCACCACGCAGCAGCGGATGGACCCATTCCGGCATGATGAGTGTGAAGGACTGCTCCATATTCGGGCTCTGGAACCAGACTGGGACGAGATGCACGCGGGCAATAACGAGACTCGCCGCGACGGCGAACAGCATGGCCGGAAGAGTGGAGCCATCCGGGATGATGCGGAGGTCGAAATCGATCATCGATGCCACCAGCAGGGCTTCGACGAGGACGAGATGAAACAGAAAGCGGACAATGACGAACCATTCCACCGACATGGCTCCCAGTCCGGGATACGATTGCGGCCCGAGGTCGGTGTAAAGGCAGCTTTCTGAGAGGTGGGCCGCCATGCCGGTCGGGATTTCCATCCAGAACAGCAGAACCCACAGGCAGCCGTTGAGGAACTCGATCAGCGGATAGCGGGGAGAAATTCCCATCCGGCAGGTTCGGCATCGCCCTCGAAGTTTCAACCAGCCGAAGATCGGGATGTTGTCATACCAGCAGATGTTGGTTCCGCAGCGGCGGCAGTGTGATGGGCGATTCCAGAGCTGATGGAGCTGATGGAAAAATCGTTCCTGCGTCGGAATCCGATAGATGCAGACATTCAGAAAACTGCCGATCAGGGCGCCCATGATGAACAGGTACGGCCAGACGATCCACATTGGGAAATCCAGCCGCAACAGGGGAGTGACATCAGCGATCATCACGGGGAACTCGTCCTTCGGAGAGTGGGGGCCAGTCTTGGGGGGCCCGTGAACCAGGGATCGGGATCATGGATTCCGGCGAGTGGGATCGACGTCACGCAGGAGACCGTCATGCAGGAGGCAGCGACACAGGAGGCAGGGACAGCTGTTGGACAATCTCATCGACGATGGCTGCCGGACTGCGGTTGTCTGTCGAAATCACAAGCGTGGCCGCTTCTTCGTAAAACGGCAGACGCTGGTTCAGGACATCCTGGATTTCCGTGATGACATTCCCGCCGGTGAGTGAGGGCCGGCTCTGCTGAGTCGACGGATCATGCGACAGCCGTTCTGAAATCGTCTCGACGCTGGCCGCAAGCCAGACGACGGGACCGGCCGCTTTCATCGCGCTCCGATTGGCGGGGTCCAGGATCGATCCGCCGCCGGGGGAGATGACGGATCGGTCGCCGGAGAGCGCCTGCAACAGGGCGTTCGACTCGAGATGGCGAAAGAACGGTTCGCCGTGCTGCTGGAAAATCTCAGCGATCGAGATGCCGGCCTGCTGTTCGATGCCGGGATCAAGATCGACGAAATTCCATCCCAGGCGTTCAGCCAGAGCGAGGCCGACAGTCGTTTTTCCGGTGCCGCGATAACCAATCAGGGTGATTGTCATGGACGTGGCGATTGGTTTTCACAATCGAATACTGGGATGAGGAACACAGGGATGAGTCGGAAGAGTCGTGTCTGACGGGGGCAATCACCCGGGGCAGAAGTGGCCGATTTCACGTTGGACGATGTGCCGATCGTCTCCCCGCCCCATCCGCCGGACGAGCAGGGGATCGGGCCAGCAGACCAACATAGCGGTTTCTCATGAGTTTTTCAGTCCACAATTGACGTTGACCGGATTTGTTCTACACTGCGGCAGCTTTCCCGCAACTTCCGTCTGCTGTTTCCTTTATAGCTTGAAATGGCTCGTTTTGCGTCACATTCCTCTTAATTCCTGATGCCGCAGGGCATTCTTCCATGTCACGTGACAGTCTTCCACCGATTCTCGCCACACTGATCCGTCAGTCGAGAATCATTTCGGAAGAGGTGGACTGCATCGCGACAATCGTGCTGGCGGATGTGACGTATGATTTCAAGGAAGTGCAGCAGCTGCTGAAGAAATCCCGGCTCATTGTCGCCAGTCCGGTGACCGGAGTGCTCGATGCGGCCCGATCGGATGGAGTGACGGTTGTTCCACTCATCCAGGAACCGCAGACCCGGCAGGTACAGATCAGTCAGGCATTGCTTGAAGCGATTGCCGACAATCTGGTGAAACCTGGAGATCGGGTCCTTGTGCTCTATTCCGGCTACGAACGAGATTCCATCGATTCGTTAAGTGTGATCAATCTCAGCGAACGTCTCGCGCGACTGACCGCGCGGGATCTGCAGCGACTGGAAACGCAGGTTCCGCTGGGAACGCTGCGGCGCGTCGTTGATCTCGCGGTGGAAATCGGTCGGGAAGGACGCGAAAGCAAAAAGGTCGGAACACTGTTCGTCGTCGGGGATCATCGCAAGGTCCTCGACATGTCTCACGAGCAGATTCATGACCCTTTCAAAGGATATTCAAAAAAAGAACGAATGATTGCAAACCCCCGAGTCCGGGAGAGTATCAAGGAACTCGCCCAGATCGACGGAGCGTTTGTCATTGCTTCCGACGGCTGCGTCATGGCCGCTGGCCGGATTCTGGATGCCCCGGCCGAAGACCTCACTCTTTCCAAAGGACTCGGCGCCCGACACTGGGCGGCGGCTGCTATCTCCAAGTCTACCAAGGGGATTGCGATTGCCGTTTCCGAATCGACCGGCACGGTTCGCCTCTTTCAGAACGGAACCGTCGTGCTGCGGATCGAACCGATGATGCAGGCGATGAAGTGGCACGACGTCGACACCGAACCGCCGCTCGACTAGATCGCCTGCGTCTGAAAGCCCCCTGTTCGAGGGAGGAGAGGACGCTCTTTCGGGGTCTTCCGTCACGTTGACGACGACGTGGTTTCGACTTATTGTCGGAACACATTCACATCAATTGACGTCTTCACCACGACAGGAATCTCCATGACACCTCTGCGCCGGGCGATCTTGCTGTTCTCGGTCACGGCCCTGCTGCCGCTCTTTGCCACGGGATGCCCTTCCGGAGCCGACTCACCGCAGGGAAGCGGATCGACCGGTGGAGCAAAACGAATCATCATTCTGACCAACGGTGACGATCCGTTCTGGGATGCCTGTGAAGCCGGAGCGATGAAGGCCGAAACCGAACTCGAGCTCGCGAAGCAAGGGTATTCGGTGACCTTTGACCGAGCCGATTTCACCGACAAAGGGCAGGTCGACAAAATCAAGCAGTATGCCCTGCAGAAGGATCTCGTCGCCTTCGGGATCTCGGTTTACAACCCCGACAGTCCGGCGGTCGCCAATGAACTGAAGGCGCTTCAGAAACGTGGCGTGAAGGTCATCGCCATCGACGGTGACATGAACCGTGAGAAATTCCGGGATGCCCGATACGCCTATCTCGGAACCGACAACATTATCGCCGGGCGGGAACTCGGAAGAGCGGCTCGGGCCGTCTCTCCGACGGGTGCCAATTATGTCTTCTTCGTCGGCAACACCGGTTCCGCAAACGCCATTGCACGGATGTCCGGCTTCTCGGAAGGAATTGGAACGGAAGCCGAGAAGTTTCAGATGATTGAGCGTCTCGAAGATCGGGGAGACCGTTCCATCGCCCGTAAGAACGTGCAGGATGCACTCGACCGTCACCCGGAAACCGACATGCTCGTCGGGATTTGGGCCTACAACACGCCGCAGCAGATTGCCGTCGTCAAAGAACGGAAACTGCGTGAGAAGACCAAAATCATGTGCTTCGACGCCGCTCCGGCCAGCATCGTCGGGATGAAAGAGGGGAACCTCGATGCGATGGTTGTGCAGAACCCGTATCAGATGGGATACCTTGGGGTGCAGCTGATGAAAGCACTGGTCGAAGATGACAAGGAATTCGTGCAGAAGCTGTATCCGGAATACTCACAGACCGGTACGGGCGATCTGTATCGAACAGAACTGCGTGTCGTCGTGCCGAATGCCGAGTCACCCGTGAAGAAAGAGGCCTTTGAAGCGGACACCGTGTACATGACGCTCGAAGAGTTTGAAGCCTGGCTGAAAGAGCGGGGACTGACGACGTCGTGACGTTCCGGTTTTCCCGTTTTGCTTCTCTCTCGAATGGCTCTCGATATGTCGACTCTCTCACACGGCGGTTCCGGATTCCTGCAGCGTTATCGCAATGAACTGGGGTTGCTTGTTGCGATCTTTGCCGTGGTTCTGTTTACGACTTTCGTGAATGATTCCTACCGGACGGCACCGCAGCAGAATCTCGAAACGATTCTCCGGGACACCGCGCTCCTGGGAATCTTCGCACTGGGGGCCGGGATCGTCATCATCTCCGGTGGCATTGATCTGTCGAGCGGCTCGGTCATTGCCTTCAGCGGGATGATGTTCTGTTCCACCTGTCTGCTGCTGGCGCCGCGTGTCGAGGGGATTCCGCAGACGGATCTCCTTCCCATCTGGATTCTCATTGCCGCCTTGCTGGTGACATTACTGGCCGCTTTTCTGGTGGGAAGTTTTCACGCCTGGCTGATCACAGCGATCGACCTGCCTCCGTTCGTCGCGACACTGGCGTCGCTGGTGGGGTTAAGAAGTCTCGCGAAACTTCTGATTCAGGATGTCACGCAGATTGCCTACGGAGCGAAAACCGGGAAGTCGACGATCGGGATTTTCGACCCGACATTCCAGCAGATCGGGAACATCTGGTGGATTCCCGTCGTGGTGTTTCTCGTGCTGGCGTTCGCCCTCTGGATTTTGATGAGTAAGACCGTCGTGGGACGCCATCTCTATGCGATGGGAGGAAACGAACAGGCGGCGAAATTAAGCGGTATTCGGACGGAGCGTCTCAAGTGGCTGGCCTACTGCATCGGGTCAATGACCGCTGCCATCGCTGGAATTCTTTACACCAGTTATGTCGGCACCAGTGAGCCGACTCGGGACGGCGCCGGGTACGAACTGAACGCCATTGCCGCAGCGGTTGTCGGCGGTTGCAGTCTCACCGGCGGAATCGGAACCATCGCCGGCATGATTCTGGGGTCCCTGTTTCTCAAGGTCGTCATCGATTCGGTTGCCAAATCCTTTCAGTCCCGCCCGGACCTTGTCGAAGGTCTCGTCGTCGGGATGCTGGTGGTCCTCGCGGTGGCGTTTAACGAGTTACGGGGAAGTCGGGGATTGAAGAAGCAGTTCTTTCCCGGCAAGCTGGGACTGTTGAACATCCTGATTCTGACACTGCTGGCAGGGCTGATCACATTTGCCACGTCGTCACCCGAGGCGAAACTCCGCAACGGACTCATCGCCGCCGGAGGAGCCTTTCTGCTGATTGGGCTGCGGGCACTGCTGGAACGGCGGGGGAAGAAAGCCCCGGTGTCACCCGGTTGATTGCAGGGACGTGATTGCAGAGAAGGGGGCCCATGCCAACTCAAGTCCTCAATTGTCGATGTGCGTTATGGATCTGTTGCCTCATTGGAGCCTCTGCCGTGCAGGCTCAGGACCAGTGTGGACCGGAACTCATCCGGCAATGGACCGAGCAGCACGCCGAAGTCCATGCGGTCCGCACTCGTTTGACCTTCATTCGCACCGACTCCCATTTCGAGCAAATTGAAGTGGGGCAGGGTGAACTCTCTTTTCGCCTTCCTGGCGTCATGAGATATGACTTATTCCCACTTCCGCCTGAGGAACTGCAGGCGTGGACCGAGAGGCAAAAGACGCCCTACTCAGTGCGGAGTGTCAAGCCCCTCTCATTGGCATTCGATGCGAACGTGATAGAACTCCGAACGGTGGAAGAGACGATCACCGCCAGCGACGGGCCGGATCAACGTGATGCCTTCTCTCGGATGGTGCGGCAATGGTTCTTTGAACCGTTGCGACGTTCGTTGTGTTTTTTGCCGGGGGCTCCTGACAAAGCGATTCTGGATGACTGGTCCTTTCGGCTGGAACGGGAAACAGCAGAGTTTTTGTATGTGGAAGGGACCAGGAAGCAGAACCGCTCTGAGAAAATCCGGCTGTGTTTCCAGAAATCTCCGCTCGAGTTGCACGCGATTCGGATTCCGGCACTGGGCGGACATTCGCAGACGACACTGATCTTCACTGAGGTTCGATTCCATTCATCTGATTTTGTCTCGCACGACATGGCAGAATCGTCGGTCATGAAGCGGTTTCCGTGAAGGTGAGCAGGCTGGAGGCGAGTGACGCGCGAAATGCAGAACATGGGGTGACCATTTTGAATTGACCGGCTTTTTCGCAATCTGGTGAAACACAAGAGAAGAATGGACAATGAATCCGTGCGCTGGTCAGGCATTTCCATCGGTTTCCAGAACACAAGTGCGTTGAGCATGCACCGTGATCAGTGAAGTCGGGAGCGGTTGAGTTCACCCGCTGCAACGGAATTCGAGTTCTTCAACGGGCTGTTACAAGGGCGTCCGACGACGCCACTCCTGGATCACGTCAATCGCCTGGCAATTCAGTAATTGACAGCAAACTCGGCGCTCTATTATGATGCATCAGCCGTTGTTTTCCCGTCCAGCTTTCTGGGCCTTTAAAATGTTGCGGGGGGTCGAATGCGCAGGCGCGGTTTCACTCTGATTGAATTACTGGTCGTCATCGCCATCATTGCGATTCTGGTGGCTCTTCTCTTGCCCGCCGTCCAACAGGCTCGCGAAGCCGCACGGCGAACTGAGTGCAAAAACAAACTGAAACAACTGGGACTGGCACTCCACAATTATCATGACAGCATCGGCCGATTCCCTTATTCGGCTTCATGGTTCTGGCAAGGCACACATGTTCTGATCCCGAACAGCAAGGCCCACACGTGGAACGAACTCCTCTTCCCGTATCTGGATCTTGCGAACATCTACAATCGGATCGACTTCAATTATCATGCTAACGAGGCTCCAAACCTGGTGTTATTCGATTTTCAGAAATTTGCTTATCAGCAATGCCCGAGTAATCCATTCGGAGACAAGTTCGTCACGATTCTTGGGAACACGTTCACTGGGAGCGGGATGAATAACGGACAAAATCAATGCTATGCCCCCTCGATCGGCGGAGCGAATCAGAACGGGACCAGCGGCACGGGAAACCGCTGGTACGACTTCCCTCGCGACTGCACAGGCGCGGGTGATCCTTGCGCCGTCACAAACAGTGGAATCTATACAAACAATCCCAGCCAGACGCCTGGAATGTTTGCGGGATCAGGGGTTGTCTCGCTTCGCCTGCGCGACGTTTCCGATGGAACCAGTAATACATTTTTATTGCTGGAACGACGAGGGGAACTGCTGACATACACAAATATGTTCAGCTATAACTGGCAGGGTGTGATTACCGGGCTGAAGCCAAACAGTCTGCAGATTGACGTCACGAATGACACGGCATACGACAAAAACGGCGGCGCAAGCAGCTATCACTCCGGAGGAATTCATTCCGTCCTGGTGGACGGAAGTGTCAAGTTCATCAGCAACAATATTAACTTCGTCACTTATAATAATCTGGGGAACAAAGCTGACGGAAACCTTGTCGGAGAATACTGACGGATACAGAGCCTGACCGTTCGAAAAAGTCACCGTTTTCAACAGGATGGCCGCGCGGCAGCGTTCTGGCGGTTGTCCGACTGCAGGGAGTGAGGTTTCAGTGAGGCTGTTTCAGTTCTCTTCAGGCCTTTTTCTTTCTTTCTGGCTGGCTTCAGTATGGGGTTGTGGAACAACCGGTCTTCCCAATTCTGTTCCGGTCAAAGGCACCATCACGCTCGATGGAAAGCCTCTTGAGAATGGCACCGTCATGTTTGTCCCCGCTGGCCAGGGCCAGGAAGATGTCGCGATCGGCGTCATCAAAGATGGCCATTTTGCGATGGCCACGTCCGTTTCTTCTCCCGGTGTCATCATGGGAAAATACAAAATCCAGGTTGAAGCCTACGGCCAGATTGCAGCCGGGGCAGCACCCGGTTCCTCTGGAATGCCGCCTGTTCCCCCGAGCATCATTCCCGCGAAATATCGCAGCAGCAAAACATCGGGGTTCGAGGTGGAAGTCACAAAAAATTTGAGCCCTGTCGTTCTCGAATTAAAATCCACCTGAATGTTCTGCAATGAGATAACGGGCCATCCTCTTCGCGCGCCCCAATGGCGCCATGACCTGATGGCTGAGTGAGGTCTGTGAAACAGACCCGTCACAAGGTAATTCAGGAATGGCAAGTTTCAATTTGAACGGCCCATTCCCGTGGGAGATTATCAGGTTGCCGTTCGTCCGCTACCGATTCCCGCTCCTCATGACCCGCCACTGCCGAAAGACAAAATTGTCAAGATCCCAGCCCAATATACTCAATGGGAAACCAGCGGATTGACAGTGACAGTCAATGACGGAAACAACCTGCTGCAGCTTGAATTGAATGATCAAAAATGACGGAGGTGGAGCACTCCGCAACTCCCCCGCGATGTTTCAAGAGGACAGCGAAGAGCGTCTTCCCCTTGTTCCCAAGCTCCGGCTTAGGAACAGACTCGACGCCGAGCTCTGCTTGGCCACTCGCGGCTCGTCCTTGATTTCTTCCTGCCTTTCCTTTTCCAGGCGGCCCGCCACACTGAGGCCATCTTCGATGGGAATCACGAAGCGGAGCTTCTGGGCGAGTGCGTTCCCAAGCGGGGAGCTTGGGAACGAGGAGCAAACAGGTTCGTCAAGGACCGATCACTCCCCCTGCGGGCCTGGTGCAGTTTCGTGCATCATGAAAAACGACGCAGTTCCTGCTGGGGCTCCCGCGTGAGGACCCCATCCCATTGTCCCCTGCTGAACTCGCAGAACCGTGGGAATGATCTGTGCGGAAGAGGGAGGACTCGGTGTTGTTCTGAATGTTCGCGCGACGACTGAATCAAAACCTCGGACGCTCCCAGTCAGCCTCCCAGATATTCCCTGGCTTGAACGTAAAGGCGAGTGTCATGCGTTCACCCGGGTTGGGGCGAGGGGGGATTTTCACAGTGAAGCGTTGAATTGTCGCGGTTTCTTTGTCTGTGCGTTCTCCCAGCCACCAGGTGATTGTCGTTTCCTGCGGGAATGGCTGGGGGGGAAGTGTCAAATAGGCACCACTGTCACCAGGGGATCCACCAGTCAGGATGCCCGGCATGGGATCAAATTCCAGGCCGGAAGCCGTATCGACCCAGATTGTTTCCGCCGTTTCATTTCGCCATTCAAACTCCGAGTTCAATGGCCGGTCTTTCAGTGCCATTCGGAAGCCGCTGGCAGGACAGCCCAAACTGCAGAACGCGATGCCCATCAGGCAGACAGCCAGGACGCAAGTCTTTGTTTGGTGTGGAAGCATGTGTTCTCCGTTGACTTCGTTGGGGCTCGGGCTTCGGGCATGATCAGAACCAACAGCCACTGACGATGGGATCTGCCGCAATGGACAGGCGAGAACTTGTCTCGGATATCACGAATCCCTTTGCCCCTTTTCCGCTGAGATGACGATCTCCCGGGAAAAATACATCCGCTCCAAGGTGATGTAACCAGTGTTCCAGTAGCATGATGCGTTTGTGTTGCGGTGTGTTCTGGAGATTTCTTCCAGAATCCTGAAGAGATTCACATCCGACGGGACATTATCTGTTGAAGTGAGGCGATTCCGCAGGGGCCAGCGAACAGCCTGCGGCGAGAGTCATGCAGAACCCGATTGAAGACATCGACTTGAATTCTTCACAGGAGGATTCCTCCCGGGAAGGGATCTTTCTGCGCTTGTTGTCATCGTCATACAACGACATTTACTACTCCGTCCTGGCGATCGTCGGGAATCGGACCGAAACGGAAGACGTCATTCAGGACGTCTGCATTCTGCTCTGGCAGAAGTTTGATGACTTTGACACCGAGACCGACTTTCGGAAATGGGCCTGTGCGTTTGCCTTTAACCTGTCGAAAGCCTACGTCCGCAAGCAGCGACGTCGTCGCGGATTTGGGCTGAGTGACGACATTCTCGGAACGATTTCCCGCATGCAGTCTGCCGGTGGCGAATTGTTTGAACTCCGCCGGGAACTGTTGCAGAACTGCCTCAAAAAACTGTCACGCAAGGATCAGCAGTTCCTGCTCGAATGTCATGGAAGACGTTCTTCGCCGGTGAAGTTTGCTCAGCGAGAACGCATTCCGGTGGCGACGGCCTACACCCGACTCAGTCGCCTGCGGAAGGTTCTTCATGACTGTATCTCCCGTGCAATGAAAGGGGAGTGAACCGGAAGCGGCTTCGTTCATCGGGGTGTTCTCGATTCAACCTGGCCATCTGCTGCTGCTGTCCGTCTCTCCGTGTGGTTTTTGTTCCCTGTTGAATTTTTGTTTTGTCGTTCGTTTTTTCGATGCACTCTGATGTCTGATTCGATTCAGGAAACTCGCTCTCTCGCAGATGCCATGTTCGACGGCACGATCAATGCCGCCGGTGTGGAACAACTGGAGCATCTGATCGGGAATGATCTGGCCTGCCTGCAGGCGTATCTGGAGGTCATCCACCTCAATGGAGCGTTAGAGCGAAACGCCGACTTTCCTTCCAGTCGGCGAATGGTGACGTCCATTCTCGAAGAGATTTCCACAACGCATGAAAAGCGGAAGGCGACCCGGCAGCGGCTCAACATCGTGATGGGGGCCAGTGCCTGTCTGCTGGTGACGGGATTGCTGAGCTGGCTGTTGATGACCAGTGTCTTTCGCCCGGTTCCCTTTGGAAACATTGCCCATCTGACGGCCAATGCCCGATTTGGGGCGACGTCTCTCGAGTTGGGGCAGGTGATCCGGAATGGCTCTTCGATCGCCGTGGAAGAGGGGATCGTCAGTATTGAACTGCCGCATGCGATGGTTGATCTGCATGGGCCCGTCGAAATCCGGCTCAATGCCGCGCAGGAAATTCAATTGCAGCGAGGTGTGTTGACCGCTCGGGTCCAGGCCGGAGGAGAGGGTTTGACTGTCAGAACTCCTGATGCGGAAGTGGTCGATCTGGGGACGGAATTTCTGGTTCGCTACGACGCCGGTTCTGGAACGGAAGTCTCTGTTCGCCAGGGACGGGCGCGGGCCAGTCTCATCGACGGAAATGGGATTCCGTTGAAAACACTGGAATTGACGGCCAGCCGTTCGGCTCAACTGCAACAGTCTGCGAACAAGCTGGTGGAATCCCGGTTCGATACGGCACCCTATCAGCAGGCAGATCGGGCGCGTGGAAAGATCCGTTCGATTACCGGTCAGTTGCGGACATCCCCGGTCACCCCGCCATCTCTGGTGAGCGATGAGTCCCCGACTCGGAACCATCTGCTGATTATTCCCGAACGCCAGTCTGTCACGCTGACAGAGGATCTGACCGTCGAGACGCTGGACGGCACTCGAACCTATCCGGCGGGGGCCGTCCTGAGCAGCTATCTGATTCATTACGATCCGACGCTCAACTCATCATTTGCTCCACGTGGAGCAGTGACATTCTATGGGAAACTGGTTGGCGCCATTGTTCAAGGCAGTGACCTGACCGCGACAGACTTACTCTTTGGTCACCCGGAAATCACTTATGACACGAACTCGTTTCGAGGTCTGGAACTGAAGGCAGATGAGATCCGCGTTTCGGATGACCGGGAGACTGTCTCTTTTTTCTTCGCCATCGAATCTCCGCACCATCTCGATCAAGTCCGCCTGCTGGTGGCACCGTTTGAGTAGAAGACTTCCTTCTCTCACCATTGACCACGTTCATTCCTCTTTGCTGCCAATCTCTTCGTCAAAGGAATCCTGATGCACTTCATCAAACGATCCAGAAAAGCATTCACGCTGATCGAGCTGCTTGTCGTGATCGCAATTATCGCCATTCTCGTTTCTCTGTTACTGCCGGCCGTGCAACAGGCCCGGGAAGCGGCCCGACGAAGCCAGTGTCGGAACAATCTGAAACAGATTGGCCTGGCACTTCATAACTACCACGGCCTGTATAACGTGTTTCCTCCCGGGGCGAGCGGCGGGGCCACGATTTCAGCCGGGGCCGGAGGAATCTGTACATGGGATAAACATGTTGCTGACACCCGCCGGGCTCCGTGGACGGTGGCAATTCTTCCCGCTCTGGAAGAGTCAGCCCGCTATAACGAGTTTCGCCTGGAAGAAGACTTCCCTGTCTTCCCGCGAGTCAGTTCCTGGGCGGGTGGTTCCACCGCGAACTATGCTGCCTGGGAGAAACGAGTGAACGTCTACAAGTGCCCTTCGGATGTCAATTTTCCGAATGGGATCACGTCAAGCTATAAGGGAGTCTCCGGAGGAGGGAATTCCCCCTTCTGTCGTTCCAGTGGAGATCACAGAAGACTCTTCAATCGCAGTGGAATTCTCTTTCACAACTCCAGTATTCGCTTTCGAGACATTACTGACGGGACGTCAAACGTCTTTCTGGCAGGGGAGTGGATTTACCAGTTATCACCGCTCGAACATTCCACCTATGGAATGGGCTGGGCCTCTGCGGATTATGATGCCGACCTGGCTTCGGCATTTCCGGGGAACACCGGGCCGACCAGTTATCCAATGAACACTCCGGGTTTGGTGCCTGGGCATGATGCGGCCGGATACTTTGGGAGTTCGCATGTCGGCGGTGTTCACTTTCTCCTGTGTGACGGTTCAGTCCAGTTCATGAGTCAGAACATGGATCTTACTACTTATCAGAATCTGGGAGCTCGAAATGATGCGTCCCCAGTCGGGGGAGGTTGGTAACATGATCCTGGAGAGAACTTTCGTCCTGGGCGCCATCCTCTGGGCATGGTCATGGACCGGCTGCAGTCAGGATCTCCCTGGCCCTAAACGTTTCGCCGTGACGGGGGAAGTTGTTTATCAGGGGAAACCCCTTCCTCGCGGGACCATCTTTTTCGTGCCTGATTCTTCAAAAGGAAACCAGGGCCCAGGTTCCATTGTTCAGATCAGGGACGGGAAGTTTATGACCGCGAAAGGAGGAGGCGTGGTCGGCGGAGCGCATACCATCACGATCTCCGGTTACGACGGAGTTCAGGTTCCGGGAACTCTTTCGCCAGATGGGACCCTTTTGTTTCATGATTACAAGCTCACCAGGGATCTTCCGCTGGAAGATGCCGTGATCAACTTTGATGTTCCGGGGAAGAGCGATAAGAAGATGTAGGACGCGTTGCACGTTGAATAGCCCATTTCCGCCAGATGAAGAGCAATGTTCCTTCCCCCTTCCCCTTGTTCCCAATCTCTGGATTGGGAACAAGCTCGACGCCAAGCTCTGCCTGGCCACTCGCGGCTCGTCCCTGATTTCTTCCGGCTTTTCATTTCCAAACGGCTCGTCACAACACGCCGTCTTCAATGGGAATCACGAAGCGGAGCTTCTGGACGAGTGCGTTCCCAAGCTGGAGCTTGGGAACGAGGGGATGGAGCTCAAGTGACGGTGCCGTTGCTTCGCTGCAATGCTGTTTTGGCGGAATCGGCCATCGTGACGAGGGCGGCGCCGAGCATGATGGCATCTTTCACGACGAGGCGTCCCCGGCCGCTCAGGTATGGGAATCCATGTTCGGTGTCCCCCAGATCGGGGACCCAGCATTCTGGTGTGGTGATCAGAAACGAGAGTGTCACCAGTGACATCGTCGCGACCAGAAAACTTCCCAGGGCTCCGAGTGACGGGAACCAGGGATTCACGGCGATCAGCACCCCGTACAGGACAATGAGACTCCCCAGCCCGTACGAGAACGTGTAGGTTCCGTTCTGTTCATGCCAGGCCCGATTTTCCGGGACCAGCTTTCCTTCCGGGTTCATATGCGGTTTGTAGTTGCCGGGGTCGTGGATCAGGAAGCTGAAGAAGGGACTGTTGGCGACGAACGGGACAATGCCGTCCGCTTCGTACTTGAAGGCTTTCAGTCCGCCGATCCAGACGAGGACCAGAATGAGTCCCAGTCGGGTCATGGTCATGCCGGCACGATCCCAGCGGGTGGCAAACTTCAACAGGCTCTGAATGATCATGGTCCATCAGCGTTCGTCAGAAGAGAGTTCACGTATCACGCCGATTCGGTCGCGGTGAACTCTCAATCCGCGACGGTCACTTCCGATTGTCGGGCGTCTGATGTGAGTCAGGAATGGACGTTGCGGACGAAGAGATGGACAAATTGCTTCCGCCCCGAATTTCCGTTTCATACTGACGAAATGCCGTCGGCGAGAGTCCAATGTTCTTTTTGAACAGGCGGCTGAAATAGAGTTCATCACGGAACCCGAGTTCGGCGGCGACCTGTTTCACCGGCTTGAGCGTGTGCAGCAGTTCCCATTTGGCGTGCGTCAGAATGCGCTGGCGGATGAGTTCAGTGAGAGTCTTTCCGAGTTCTTCACGAACGCATCGCCCCAGGCTTTTGGCGGTCATGTGCAGTGCCGCGGCGTATTCAGCGGGAGTGTGCCAGGCGCGATAGTTTGATTCAATGAGTTCCTTTAATGGGGCGAGAACCGGATGACGGAATTGCCGGTCTGCCGGTGATTGCGTTTCGGTGACCCCTTTCCAGCGGGCGGCATGGATCAGCAGCAGTCGCGTATAGGCCAGCAGAGCTTCCTGAACGCCGAGTGCCTGATGTCGTGATTCGTCATGAAGTCTCTTGAAGAACCAGCTTGTTTCTGCCTGAGCGGCCCGGTTCAGTGAGACGACCGGCAGGTGATAGGGATCATTGAACAACGGGCCACTGCAGCCGGTTTCCGCATGGAAGGTTTCGACGCAGAGAAAGTTTGCATGAAAGAGAAGTCGTTCGAGTTGAAACGGCTCCTCGCATTCCAGCCGGAAATACTGGTAGGGAGTGGTGAACAGAAGTTGATGCGCAGAAACCGGAAATCGGGCGGCATCCAGACAGGCGTGCCCGGCACCGGCTTTGATCCAGCAGATTCCAAAGTGGCTGGTGCGCGGAAACTGCACGGTCTCCGGGAGACCGTCGAGCGGCTCGAATGTGAACGGTTTCCAGGATCGTGTTTTCGTGATGCTCATGCCGTGTGATGCGCGGGGGACCCGAGCCTGACAGGAGACCCTTCCGCCGCATTGGGCGTCACTTCGCGCGACACCGGGGGATTCGTCGAAGCGGGGTGATCACCTGGGGAGGAGGGCTCCGCCTGCGACGGCTCCAGTTGCTCAAAATGCTGCCGGGTGGCGACGGCATCCACCTCGCCGGACAGCCGCCATTTGACATGCGCGGCGATCCGGGAGAGATCGCTGCCTGAAAAAATCTGCTGATGATGAGTGGTGGTGATATTCAACGTCTGTCCGAGGGTCGTGATTCCCAGCATCATGGGGGTCAGAATCCCGGTCCCGGAAAATCGGAAGTAATTCTGAATCTGCCCGTTCGCCAGTTCGTGGGTCAGAAATTCACTCAGGTCGACGTTGGAAATGAAACCGGTCAACGGGATAAGGTAAGGGCCGACGACCCGATTTGCCCATCGGGGAAGACAGTCCCAGACGCGGGACATGAAGCTCATGTGTGAGGCGTGGTTCCGATATGATTTCGTTTCCTTGATTCTTCTGGTCTGTTTGTGAACGGTTTCGACCAGTTCTCGAAAACGGATCCCTTCGTGCGGGGTGGCCCGTACCGTGATGCATCCGAGGATCTGACCCAGGGTGGAATCCACGTTCAAAACCGATTCGCGACGTAAATCGGCGGGGGTGTAAACGCCCAGGGATTTCCTGCGGGTGGTTTTCAGGTCGTCGAAAAAATGGAGCCAGAGCGCTTCCAGAACAGCCGCAAAGAGCAGGTCCTGAACCTTGACGTTCAGATCTCCGGACGTCTGCTTGAGGGTGGCCGTTGAAAAAGAGTGTGAGTGAATTCCCGCCCCGATGGACAGGTTCCCCTGAAATCGTCGAGGATGATGGAAGCACCTGGCCGAGGTCTTCAGCTCTGCGAACAGCGCCTGTGCCGAATGCCTGAAGCTGGATCGTTCCGGGAGCATTTTCTCAAGTGGAGGAGGAGATCGGTCCAGCGTCTGGCTGAGCGGCGGATTTCCGGACAGGGCCTGCACAATGTCCCGCATGATCAGCGAGATTCCCCGGGAGTCTGAAATCGCATGCTGGTAGTTCAGAGCCAGAAACTGGCCGTCGAATTCCGTGTCGATGAACCAGAACCGGATGGGCCAGTGCCATCCTTCTTCAAAAGGGTGATTCAGTTCCTGTTCGAGAAACGGCTCGAGTCCCTGCCCGGTCGTTCCCTGCAGTTTGAGGTGCTGAAATGGGATGGGGAGGGGCTCACTCACCGACCGGTTTTCGGAGATCCGCATTGTCCGCCGGCCTTTGAGGAACTCGACGGGAGACAGGCCGAGCGACTGGCAGCGGTCCACGATCACCTGGTGTACAACGTCCGCATTCTGCCGGGAGCCGAGCTGCACCAGATGAATTGCGTTGACGGCATGGAATTCCTCCCAGCGGAGCATCATGCTCTGTAGACCATTGAGTGGAACGATGGAACTCATATCGAATGTTCTTCGAGGGCGATCGGGGACATGGGGGATCTCGGGGAATGGGAATGCATTCTCGCTGAAAGCCGTGAGCGAATGGAAGCTGTTTGATCGTTTCTGATGTGATTTTGTGGAATGCCCCTTTTCCGGAGGCCATTTGCGGAATATGGATCCCATGCGAGGAATCCCGTGATCCAGCGGTCGGCCCTCCTCACTTCGAGTCGACGTCCCGCCGGGTGTTTTCCTGGTTTCCGCGCAGGCGAAACGTGAGTCTTTCGCGGGCAAAAACGTGTCAATCGCTCGCGGTCGGGATGGCCAGTGTGTTCAGCGGAGGTTCCGGTCGGGGAGGAGTCTTCAGGAAAACAATCACAATCGCTTCCCAGATCATCATCAATGCCAGCCCGATGAGGACGATCGCAATCCACGGAACCGGATTGGTTGTCATCCCGGCTTTGAAATGTTTCTGAACAATCGAGATGAGCGCCCAGATGCTCATGAAAGACATCAAGGCCATCGGAATTCCGGTGACGAACCAGACCCAGGGGGCCCGGCGTGTTCTCCAGAGCCAGACGGTGACGCCCAGCAGCGAAATGGCGGCCAGCAGCTGATTGCTGGCTCCAAACAGTTCCCAGAATGTTCGCCAGACGGGAATCCGATTTCCGTTTGCATCCGTCGAGGTCTGAAAGACGAAGTACATCGGTGCCCCGGTCGTGACGATGGTTCCGATCCAGCGTCCAGCGGCCCCAGGCAGCCCGATCAGTTCCTGAATGATGAACCGGCCCAGTCGGGTACAGACATCGAGTGTGTCGTAAACAAATGTGGAAAAGGCCATCAGGGCGAACGAAACACCGATCGCGGCCGGAATGTTGATTGTTTCCAGGAAGCTGCCGATTCCGAGTGCATAGATGAAGTTCGGTTGCGGGTTCTTCACCAGTTCGTGATTGGAAGACAGAGCCATGACGCAGCACAGGGAGATCATGGCGACCATCGCTTCCAGCAGCATGCTGCCGTAGCCAATCCGTTTGGCGTCTCCTTCGGTTCGCAGCTGTTTGGAGGTTGTTCCCGAAGCGATGAGTGCGTGGAACCCGGAGCAGGCCCCGCAGGCGATCGTAATGAAGAGCATCGGGGCGAGAGTATCTCCCTTCAGGCTGGTCCAGCCGGAAAAGGCCGGGAGTTCCACCGGCTTGCCTCCGGCGATCAGCCCAATCGCCCCGGCCCCGAGTGCGATGAACAGGAAGTAACCCCCCAGGTCCCCGCGCGGCTGCAGCAACAGCCACAGAGGAAGCACACTGGCAATCGCACAGTACAGCAGCAGCGTGAGATCCCAGATGACATGCGCAATTCCCTGAGCACGGGCGTCGGTCATCTCCGGGGAGAAGGATTTCACCATCGCGGCGACGTCGACCGGGTAATGTTGCCCGGCGTAGATCGCCACTCCGATCAGCGGCAGGAAGATGAGCGTTCCCAGCCAGTTCGGCATCTTCGCGTACCGCAACAGCAGCCCCATGATGATCGGAAGTGCCAGGTACATCAGTGATGAGGAGGCAATGCCGGCCCCGGTGACCACTTCGCCACTTTCCAGCGTCTGTTGTCCGATGAAGGAGGCCGCGGTGATGTCGGTGAAGGCGACGATAATGTAGACGAGGGCCAGCCAGATAAAGGTCAGAAACAACAGGAACGCCCGCTGGCTCATGTTCTCCCGGACGACTTCGGCAATGGAGCGCCCTTTATGGCGAACGGAGGCCACAAGAGACGTGAAGTCGTGAACTCCGCCGATGAAGATGGAGCCGACCAGAATCCAGATCATTGCCGGCAGCCAGCCGAAGGCGGCACCAGCGAGAATCGGACCGACGATCGGACCGGCGGCGGCGATGGCCGAGAAGTGCTGATTCAGCAACGGTCCCGGGGCGAGCGGGGCGTAATCGACGTCATCCCGGTAGGTGTAGGCCGGGGTTTCGGCTTTGGGGTCGATCTGCAGGAGTTTCACCAGCAGAGACCCGTACACCCGGTAGGCGATCAGAAGAATGATTCCTGAGAAAACAACAACAGAGACCATCATGTCGGCAACATCCTTCGTAGATCGGCCGTGCTCCTTCAGAAGCTCGGACCGATCCGAACATAGACTTCAACTTGATTATGGAAGACCGGCGGAGACCGCGTCGTTCTGGCAGGGGGGCAGAGTCGATTGCGGGGACACATGTTAGAGCAATTTAGCCGCTTTAAACATTCCACACGAATCGGCAGTCGCCAGAATCGCGATCGCCGTGTAAAACAGGCCGGCCAGCATCAGGAGGATTCGCCGTTTCCAACTGGGCCGCAACTCTTCCGGCAACAGGATCGAGTTGACGGCGACCACATGCCAGCAGCTGAATCCCAGGGCATAGTTGTAGAATGTCGTTGTCCAGACCAGCAGATTGTCGCCTTTGACCGTGTTCAACAGGATCAGCCCCAGCACGGCATAAGCACACAGGCAGCCGAAATACAGGATGCCGATCCGGTCGGTGTCCCAGGTTCTGAGGCGGCGACTCGCAGTCCAGGCGACATCGACCCAGCGCCGCAGAGCCCCGTCGGTGGTCATGATTCCGGAGGTGGACAGGACAAGGAAGCCGCAGAACAGCGTCAGGTACCAGAAAAGAGGACCAAAGGTCGGCCCCACGGCGGTGGAAACTCCTTCCGCGGTCATCCCAGCGGCGAGCCATTTATCTTCGAGTTTCACGCCGCGCGGGAGAAACTGAATCGACAACATGCTCGGCAATGCCATGCCGAGGAAGCAGGCGGGCATCCAGACCCAGTACTGTTCCCGTTTGACATGCCGGACCCAGCCGGTCCAGCGTTTCAGAGATTCCGGAGTGATCTGGAACACCTTGCCGACATGCGACAGAGAAATCGAACGGCCCCCGACGATACTCGGAATCGCCCCCACTTCTTTTCCCATTCCCCATCCCTGATCACGGGTGAAGTTGGAAATGGGGGTGTTTGTGAGTCCCCCGTTTCCGGCGATGGCGGCCATCGACGTGATGAACCCGATCATCGTGAGATCAAGAGCGGGCATCGTCATGCCGTTCCACCAGCCGACAATCGGATTCAAGACGCGAGGAGGTCCCCCGTCCGTTTCCGGAACGTAGGGGAGTGTCCCAAAGCGGAAGAAGCCGCTGAGAATTTCCTTCCACGTTTCCCACGTCGAGAACCCGATGGCCAGGAAAATCAGGAAGCCGAGCACGATGATCAGCTTCGCGCTCATGATGAATTTGAGGGAACGATAGACCTTGCCGCCGAAAATGAGCGGCAGCAGGGTGAGAATCATGACAAAGCTGGCGGTGACTTGAACGAACCAGGCATCAGCGGGATTCGCTTTCGGTTCCGGCAGGCGTCCCAGAATCATGCTGGCCAGCGGAATCGCGGCATTTGAACTCAGGTACGGCAGAAACGAGCCAATATCGATCAGCAGATACAGGAACACCCAGAACATCGGACCGGGGAGCAGACGGAATTTCCCGGTGAAAATCGGTTCACCCGTATACAGGGTGTAACGACTGATTTCGATATTGTAGAGAACCTGGCCGAGAATACTGAGTGTCGCCAGCCAGAGCAGGGCACCGCCGTACATGGCAGTCACGACCGGGCCGGTCAACCATTCCCCACCACCGACCGCGGCCGCTCCGATGACCAGCCCGGGCCCGATCATGGTCGGAATCCGCCGCCAGCTGAAGATCGGGGAGGGGGCCAATTCGCCGGTTTCCCAGCGCGGCATGTCGCGGGAGCCGATGTACGGAGCTTCCCAGTCTTTGGATTTCTGGGGGGCGGACGGGGAGGTTGCCTGCTCCGGAGTCGGTTCCGTCATTCAATCACCTGCGGCTGGCGTCGATCGATGTGTCGGGGAAGGAACGCGCCGTCGATCAGCACGTCAACACATGTAGTTTTGGGAATGTGTCCGCCAGCTGCAAGCAACTCGAATCAATGCCTCTGGAAATGTGAGGGAAATCAGGCCGGTTCAGTCGATCATGGCACCTCGCGGCACAGATTCAGAATGAAGAATTGCTGTCCGCTGAATCGCAGAAACGGGGCGGGGGGCTGGGAACGACTGACAGCGGCCGTCGTCGGATTGAACGCTCAGGTCGCGCGGACCTTGCGGCCACCCAGCAGTGTGAAATCGGCCAGCTCGTTTCGCAGGCGCTCTGTCTCCAGAGACAGGGAATGGAGTTCCGTGGCCTGCCGTTGTGAATGCAGAACCGCTTCCTGGAGGGGAGGGAAGAGTCCTTGTCCTGACCGGCTGTCGACCAGTTGTTCAGTCAGCGTGCGGATCCGTGTTGCCAGTCCTGATCGAATCAGTACCGTGAATCGGGCAATCAGTCCGGCACAGATCAATGCCAGGAACAGGGAGGCGGCGAGATAGAAATCGGTGGAGAGCAAGGGGGCATCTGACAGAAAGGAATCGTAGAAAAAGTTCTTCCCCACCCGATACAGGACGAAGCCGAGATAGAGAATCAGAATTGTTTCCGGCAGCAGCCGGTGACGCCAGCGGGCATTGCGATGGGATTGTTCCTGAATCACGGCGTCAATCCGACGGCTCGCATCTCCCAGAAAGTCCGTTTCCACTTCCACGGCCTGATGACGGAGATCCGACAGTGACTGGCGCCCGAGCAGGTCGAGTCGAAGTTCCGCAGTCGACAGGTGTCCGCGCAGGATGATTTCGGACTCGCGCAGAACGGTGTCATCCAGCCCGGCCTGTCCCAGCTTCCGGAGACTGGATTCGGCCGCCTGTTCTTCCCGGCGTCCTTCGAGCCAGCGGGCTCCCTGAACCGTTCCGAGAATTGCCAGCTGCGCGGCACTGCGCGTCCGGAACAGCATGGATGAGGCCACCAGACTTCCCAGTCCGTGATACGCCCGCAGGACGCAGGAAAATGGACTGAACCCCCAGCGGTCGATCACTCCGGAAAGCAGGCGCCGTTCCCAGAGTCGGCGGTTGCCGAGCAGTTCCTGCTGCAGCTGCGTGGCCATCTTGCAATTCATCTCGGACTGCTGCTGTGCCAGGGCGGTGTTGATCTGATGGAGTGCCGGAAGTTTGCTGTCCAGCAGTTCCCGGCAATGGATGAAGCTGGCGTGCAGCAGCTCCAGCACGTTGGCCCGACGCACTCGGACCCGTTCGGAGACGCCGAACTTGTTGGTCAGCAGATCGAGCAACTGTCCCAGTTCTCCGGTGGGATGAAGTCCTGCCTGTTGCTCCTGAATCGCTTTCAGGGAATCGACAAAGAAGACTTCCGGCACTTTGTAGTCGGTCGCCAGTGTCTTTCTCCAGTCGTCGCGGATGTCGGTGTCGAGATCGGCATGAGTCTGGATGAAGAGAATCCGGCAACCGGCGGCGGTTCTCTGCAGTTCCTCAGAGACGCGGGCAGAACGGTATTTCTGCTGAGTCGACACATACAGCAGGACGTCACAATGCGGAAGGAGATTGCGGAGCTGTCCGAGATTGCCGGTCGACTCGTCCCCTGCGCTCGTGTCCGGGTCCGGGCAGTCGATCAGCACGAGATCTCTGAGAAGATCGAGATCGCGCTGGACGATCTGCAGATCTTCCAGCGGCAGCCCCAACTGCTGGGGATCGGTGCGGGGGTGGATGATCAGCAGCGGGCGAGTGGTGGTCGGACGCTGACGGCCGGTGCGGGAAATCTCTTCTCCCAGCAGAGCGTTGACGAGGGTGCTTTTCCCGGTCCCGGTTCCGCCGAACGTGGCGACGATCAAGGGAGCTTCCATCCGGACCCGCAGTGTTTCGACGCGATCGATCACACGGCGCAGCAGCAACTGACTGCGATGAACCGGTTCCCAGTCCGTCGGCTGCTCGATCCACTCTGCGACTTTCTGCCGGAGAGAGTCCATGGTCGCGAGAAGTTCGAATTGCCGCAGTTCAGAAGGACGCATCGTGATAGGACGATCGATGGAGGTGTCTGGAGACGGATTCCGTGGCCCAGCGTCTCTCTGCTGGAACGACGATCCTGCGACGGTGGATCAGAACCCGTCGGCGGATTTCTGCGGATTGTCGCACAGAGAACATCGATCAGGAAAGCCAGAAACGAAGCTTATCGCTGCTTTGCGACTTGAGTCGAGCGTTCACCGGAGACCCAGGAGACCCGCCCGTGGTTGGTCAGCGACAGAGAGATATAAGAGGCCAGACGCTGATCGGCATCCGGAAGAATCTGGACAACCTGATCGGCGAATCGGGGAGGCTTTGTCGTGTTTCGCAACTGCTGACAATACTCGACCAGCAATTCCCGGCCGTCCGGGGCATCATGCAGCAGATAATGAATCCAGGCCCAGGATTCCTGATAATCCGCCCGACCCATCTGAGAGACTTCATCCAGCTTTTCGAGTCGGGCCAGGTCTGGTCTCCAGCCATTGCTCAGGGCAATCGCCAGCCGCTGTGTATGTTCCCGGTGAAGACGTCCCGGCATATCCGTCTGGGTTTCGTAGTATTCCGCGAGCCCTTCATCGAGCCAGAGCGGGACACTCTTCAAGGACGCATGCAGCACGCCATGCGTATATTCGTGACGCAGGTCTTCTCCGACATTCGGGCTCCAGTGAGCATAGACACCCAGTTCGGTGGGAGACCCGATAAAGAAGGCCCGTCGGGCAGGAAGATTGGGGTGACGGGATTTCATGTACTCCGAGTACCGTTCTTCATCACTGAACAGGTGAATCACGACGGGACGGTTGGGAGCCGGGAGTTCGAGCGTGGAAACCAGTTCCCGGCGGATGTTCCTCAATTCTTCAAGCAACGGGTCGTTCGATTTGATCTTGAGATCCGAGCGGATGATCAGATCGCCTGACTCGATCGCATACTTCGAGGGGAGTGCCGCCGTCTGGTTTCTGGCCGAGAAACAGCCGGAGAGAGTCAACAGCAGGACCGCGATCACAACGGACAGGGGAGTCCGTTGCGAACGGGGGGATGCCGGAAACTCTCGTGGGGAGATGGTCATTCTCTCATGTTGTCAGCGTTGCCATTGGGATTCGGCTCTCAGTGCCGGCAGCCAGATCGGTTCGTGTCCCTGCTGCTGGAACAGTTGGGCAAAGTGTAGGTGACAGGTGAGCAGTAAGATCTGCTGTCCCTGAGCCGCGACGTCGAGCAGGGTTTTCGCGGCGGCTTCCAGTCGGGTCTGATCGAAGTTGACGGTGACGTCATCCAGCACCATCGGCAGTTCGGTTCCCTGTCGGGCGAAATCCCGAATCATCGCGAGACGCACTGACAGAAACACTTGCTCTTTGGTTCCGCTGCTGAGCTGCTCAACACGGAACGCCTGCTTCTTCTCGTCGTCGACCAGGAGCGCCTTTTCACCCAGCCGTGTCCAGATCCGGGTGTACTTCCCGCAGGTGAACTGTTGCAGGTAAGCAGACGCATCCTGCAGGGTTCGTGGCTGACGTTCCGATTCGATCCGTTGACGCACCTGATCCAGAACCTGATCGGCGAGTCGGGAGGCGGCCCATTTTTCCGCCGATTCCCGCAGGGTGAACAGGACCTGTTCCCGATCGAATCGCAACGAACTCAGCGTCCGGTCGTTTTCAATCTCTCTCAATTGAGATTTCACTTTGCCGACGGTTTCCTGCAGCGATCGGATGGTGCCGTCGATGCGGGTGATCTCTTCACGGCGACGCTGGATCATGGCCGCATTGTCCGATTCGCTGTAGTTCAGCAGATCTTCTTCGGCAAGTGCGATTTCCGGTTCTGATTCGACCAGACGTTGAATCTCTTCGCCGATCGTCTGGATCTGATGCTGCAGGGTGTTCCGTTCGTCGATGGCGGCCAGTTTGGCGATGATTTCGTCCCGGCCATTCACGCCGAGTCGTTTCAGCAGCGTTCCCCGTTCCCGCCGCATTTTGTCGATCTGTTCGGCCAGTTGAGCGGCGGCCTGACGCTTTTCCTTGGCCGTCTGACGCAGCGTGGTCCGCTGGCGTCGACGTTCTCCCTGAAGTTTCAGTTCCCGATCCCAGTTGGCCAGTGTTTCGTAGGGATCGGTGTAACGGAAATCGGAAGACTCCAGCTTGAGCGAGAGTTCCCGGACCTGGCGGAGATAATCTTCGTGTTCACGTCGCTGATAGGTTTCCTGTTGAAACCGACTTTCATGATCGCGGAGACGCTGCTGGGCGTCGGCGATCAACTGGCACTGTTCAAACGCCTGACTGACTTTGAGCGTCTCGGAGAGACCGAGTCGGCGCAGGGTGTCGGTCCAGTCCCGCCGATCCCGTCCATGCTGACGCTGCTGCTCCTGCAGCAATTGCCTCAGCCGGCTGAGACGCTGCCGCAGGGCGTCGATGCGGCGTCCGATCGGTTCATGTCGGTCCAGTTCGTTGAGCTGTTCCCGAATTTTCTGAATGATCTCGTCATCCGTGAGGGGAGCAGGGACCGGTTCGGTGGGAGCCGGTGTGGTCGGTTGCGGTCCGGGGGCCAACACGGCCGCCGGGGGAGGCTGATGGGCGGCTTCTCTCCGCATGATCCGGTCGATCGCCTGTTCGGTCCGGTGCAGTTCCAGTTCAATCGCTTCCCGCTCGGCGTCGATGTCGGGAGTGGAGAACTCGACAATCTCGAAGTATTCCTTCATGGCCCAGACCGTCCCCATCGAGGCGATTCCGAGCAGCATGAAGATCGTTCCGACGACCCAGGGGGTGGCCCCCCCGGCGACGATTCCGGTATAGCCCCGGAGAGCGGCGTAGATTCCGGATGCCAGCAGAATCATGCCGAGCAGCATGAAGAAACTGTGAACCAGCCAGAAAAACGGAGGCAGATCCCGGCGAATGACGGTCGGTCCGATTTCCCGGTACAGCAGCTTCTTCGCTTTGCGGAGATGTTCACGGCGGATCTTGAGTCCCCGTAACTCTTCCATCTCATGCAGCCGTTTGAGAAGTGCCTTTCGGGCTTCGGGAATGGTCAGTTTCCCGAGGTCTTTGGTGTAGGTCTTCCATTCTTCCCGCAGGCCACGCAGTTGAGTGGCGAGTTTCTTGTGACGATGAATCAGGCGCGATCGGGAGCGGGCGGCCGACCGGTAAATGTTCGCCTGAGACCACAGCCGCTGGTACGCTGCCGGGCCGATTTCGATCTGTTCGATCCGACGATGATCCCAGTTTCCGCCCAGTCGGGTCAGCAGTGTCTGGAATTCGGATCGGGTCTGATCCCGTTCCGACTCGGTCGCTGCGAGTGTTCGTTCCAGCCCCTGCATCATCCGGGACTTTTCGAACAGGTTCTGAATGGCGCAGGCCTGCTCTTCCAGCTCCGGACGGGTCGGAATGGCGTCGGCCTGCTCCTGCAACTGCTTGGCTTCTTCGATCAGGGTTTTGCGGCGCTCGTTTGTTTCCGCATGATCGATTTCCAGCTGGTCGTATCGACTCAGGATCTCTCGATCGATGTCTCCATCCGGCAGCAGAGCGAGCTGACGCCGGTAATCCCGATCCTTGTTCCAGGGACCCCAGATGCGATTCACGAACTGCCGGCTGCGCAGATCGTATTCGGCTTCAGAGCGTCTGGCCTGCTCGTCGGCGATCTGGTCTTCCAGTTCGTGGTACTGGTCCTGCATCCGGGTATGCTTCTCGGTGGCCGGGGCATGTTTGGCCAGTTCCTTGTCCAGCTGCGCGAGCCGGTTCAGGTGGGTGAACAGCTCTCCGGTTCGTTCGGCCGGATTGACGATGCTCCGTTCGGCCGCACGAAATCCGGTCTGAGCGCGGAAGATCTGGTCCCCTTCCGGACCGAGTGACAGACCGTAAATATGCTGGGCAACTTCATCACCGCTCAACGTCGCGAGCTGTTGCAATTCCGGCAGACCGATGGCGAAGATGTTTTGAAACATCGACTCGGCGGTGTCGGAAACGATGGCCGTCAGCAGCGGATCATCGTCTCGAACGATTCGGCCGTTGATCTCCAGCCGCCCGCGCGTTCCGGGCTGTGAGGTTCGACGCAGGCGATATTCTTTTCCGTGATGCTGCAGACGCAGTGTTCCACTGCATTCGACGGGTTGGGCATCCGGCCCGAAGGTGCGTTCGTCCTGTGGCAGAAACCCGTAGAGAACTCCCCGGACAAAGCGGAGCAGAGTGGATTTTCCGGCCTCGTTCGGGCCGTACAGCACCGTCACTCCCCGTTCATTGAACGGAAGTGTGACATCCTGCCAGATTCCGAAGCGGTCGATTTCGATTTCGCGAAGCTGCATCGATCGCAATCCTCGATCACTTGTTTCAGTTAGTAGGGGCGTCGTCAGGCCGTTTCTCGGGAGTGGAAACGCAGAAGGCCGGTCTGCTGTCCGTTCGACGACTGCTCCCTGATGATTCTCTGGTTATTCCAGCCACTGCGCGGCCAGTGACTGTGCCCGTCGATAAACATTCTGTCTGTTGAGTTGCTGGATGACATCCCGGATCGCCCGGGAATCCGGTCGCTCGGTCCATTCTTCCGCAAGCAATGCCCGCTTTAACTGGTCGAGTGCCTGGTCACCGGTTTCCTGCAGGACCTGCTGAAAGTCGATCAGCAGGCGGGTTTCTCCTTTCTTGGGAGGAGCGGTCGTCACGGGGGTGTTGACGTTCCGTTCCAGTCGATGCAACCGGCGGACTGCCCGTTCGCCGGTCAGTTCTCCTTCAAGTTTCTTCCAGAGTTCTTCCCGGGGAGCCGATTCCGACAGGGACTCGAACAGCTTTCCGGACCCGGAGAGTTTCCAGGTGATGATCCAGAGACGCTCGTCGTTGTCCGGCGTCAATTCCATCAGGGCGAGTGCCATCCGTTCGCTGAGATCATTCTGACTGTGATGCGGTTCGATGGTGACCGTCAGGTCTTCCCAGCGAATCGGAGCCACGGCGACGGGATCAATCGTGACGTCGCCGTCACTGTCCACATTCACCACGCTGCAGCCACGCGATCCCGTCACGGAACGGGTGAGTGATTGAGAACAGCCGGGATCATGTGCCATCCCGCCGGCGAACATCTCTGTCCGGGGAACTCCTTCTCCCAGCGCGATGTAATTCGTGCGATGCTTGATCGCCGCCTGAACCAGTGTGGACGGTGCCGAACTGCTGCCGGGTGTCGGGTCGGCCTGCGGCTGTCCATTCTTCCAGCCGAGTGGAGTTCCGGCAGCGACCAGTCCAATACGAAACGGAGTCTGATGTCGGGTCAACGCGGCGGGCCCGGACTCACTCCATCGACTCTCATCGGAATGCGGTGTGGCCACGACAAAGATGGAGGCCATGACCCGCTGGTCTCGCATGACGGCGACCGGTTCTTGATCATCGGCCGTCAGCAGCGTGACGTTGGGGGGAAGATGAACGTTCTTTTTCCATCCGGAAATCGGGTCGAGCGCCCCCGGGACGACGAAGACAGAAATCTGATGAGCAGCGAGCTTTTCAAACCCTTTTTCCAGTGCAACGCGCGCCCGGAGACTGTTGGTTTTCGCGTTGAACGAGTTACCGGTGAGCAGCAGGAATTCGGCTTGAGCCCCGATGCAGGTCTCGACAATGCCGTCCCAGGTCAGGAATGTTGCATCCTCGACCAGCTGCCGGTCGTTTGCAGCCAGCGCGCCGGTCCCCGTCAAATGCTCATCCAGGCACAGACTGGTTGCGTGAACGAATCGAAATCCCTGACGCGACATGGGTACGGAATCCTTTCCCCGCCTGCATTCCTTCGACGACTCCGGTTGCCTTCCGTGCGGCGTCCTGATCCGGAGTTGCGAATTGGCAACAGTTTACTGACGATGGCAAAATAGGAAAAGGCCATTTTGTAAAAGCTGCAAAGCTGGGCAAGATTTTCTGCTTTGGGTCAAGTTGAGAAAAGAGAATGTTCGCTGAAAATTCTTCCCTCCTGTGCTCCAGAAAACGGCGTACTTCCGCTACGAGGCTGACCGGACAACAGAATTCCCACCGATGAATGGATGAGGAGTTGCAATGCCGAACGGAGTTCAGCTGCAACAGAGTTTTGAACGAACAGACTTCGTGACGAAGGGGCCATCATGTACGAATTCCCGCCGCCGCCTGTCACTCCAATCTGGATCCCGGTGGGCTATGTCGGCCTGATGCTGCTGGCCTGGGGAAGGGCGGGGTACTGGCTTCTGCATCCGCGTCGAAAGGCACAGATCTACGATCTGAGCGTCTGGTTCCTTCTGGCGGTTGGGATCACGATTTTCGTGACGTTGTCGGTTCCAAAATTTGCGGAATTTCTGAATCCGTTTGTCTGGCCGTATCTCATGGTCCTGTGGAGTGGGACGGCGATCAATGCGGTGCTTGGACTCATCAAGCTCTTTTTCGACGGAGACGGCTGGCAGGTTTGCCAGAGTTTCCTGTTGCTTCCCCTCACAATATTGCTGGTCAATTTCGTCTGTGAGCCGTTCTTTCGCGGAGATCCCCGCGGGCCGCGGCGATCTGCCTGTAAGAACAATCTCAAACAGATCGGGCTGGCGCTGCACAATTATCATGATGTTTATGAAACGCTTCCTCCGCGAATTGACGGCGAGCCGCCGCGCAGCTGGCGGGTGGATCTGCTTCCCTGGATGGAACGGAAGGATTTGCAGGAGTCGTGGAATTCGGCCGTTCCCTGGGATGCCGGAACGAATCGTTCACTCTCAGAGCAGGTGTTGCCATTCTGGATCTGTCCCAGTGCCAAGGGGCGCAACGAACGGGTGAACGGGATGGGCCGGTCCGATTACTCGATTCCGGAAAGTGAACAGGGAATCTATTCCCCCGGTCAGCCTGCCCGATCGCTTCGGGACGTCACCGGAGGATTGAGTTCGACGATTCTCGTCGTCGAGGCCTGCGGGCAGGATCTCGCCTGGGGAGAGCCACGGGATGTCGACACGGCGAAGAATCGAGTGGATTTCAACGGTCCCGGCCAGAAACGGGGAGAGTCAGACAGCTTGCTGTCCAGTTACCATTCCTCCGGGGCACACATGCTGCTGGGGGACGGCAGCATTCGCTTTCTGAGTCAGGAGACCTCACCAGAGGTGTTGAAGCGGTTGCTGGATGCGACAGATCGGGTTGATGATGTCGAGTGGTAAACCGGGGCGCGCTTCCTTTTTCTTGTTCGATAGAGCGGTTTCGTCATTCCTGTGACGGACTGGCTCGTGGAAACCCCACGTTTCATTGAGGGAAAGAGGTTCTTCGCGGTCACATGATCGACCAAACTGATCGAGAGGGAGAAACAGGATTCGAGCTGAACAGAGTTGGCATGAGCCAACGAAAAAAGGGGAATCAGACTCGCTGATTCCCCTTTTCTGTGTCACTTGAGACCGGACGTCTGTCAGGCTTTGGGGGCCTTGGCAGGATCGGCTTCCTTGGGCTTTTCTGCAGCGGGCTTGGGCGCGGCCGGCTTGGCGGGGCCTTTTCCGCTCGGCATCAGGAGCATCGACATGGCGCGGCCCCCTTCCATCCGGGGAGGCTGTTCGACAACGGCCACGTCGGCCAGCAGGTTAATGATTTCCTGCAGCAGATCCCGTCCCCGGTCGTGGTGCGCGTTTTCCCGACCCTTGAAGACAATGTTCACTTTCACTTTGTCTTTGCGGAGCAGAAACTCGCGGGCTTTGTCGACTTTCACCTGAATGTCGTGTTGTCCGGTTTTCGGACCCATCCGGATTTGTTTCAGCTGGCTCTGGTGCTGTTTCGGGCCGGCGGATTTGCGTTGTTTCTCGTACTGGGACTTGCCGAAGTCCATGATCCGGCAGACCGGCGGCTTCGAGTCCGGGCTGACTTCCACCAGATCCAGGCCGACTTCCTGAGCCATGTTCAGGGCGGCCGACGTTTCCATCACACCCAGCATTTCTCCGTCCGCACTGACGACGCGGACCGGCGTAATGCGGATGCGTTCATTCATCCGTGGCTGGTTCGAGGGGCTGCGAGAGGCGGGCTGCTGTTGCGGTGGACGAGAAATAACGGTGCTCCAATAGACTTCAGGGACGATTCTTTGCAAAGAGACTGGCGAATCCGCAGTCAATATAGCTGACGCAGGGTGCGGAAGTGTACTCCGACTTTTTGAAAATTTCCAGACCGAAGCGACTTGTCAAGGGCAGCCCGGCAGTTCCAGGCTGTCTGGAGTCATCTTCCCGCCAATTGGCCCGTCGAGTTTCTCCAGTTTGAAATCGACGGGGGAGTCAAAACGGCTCAAGAACTCCGGTTTCCAGTGTCATCGGCGGTTTCCGGAGAACTCTTGCCTGCCATCTGGAAATTACCGGGACAACCCGAGTACATCCGACATCGTATACAGCCCGGCCGCCTTGCCGGCGACGAATTTCGCCGCGGCGAGCGCCCCGTAGGCATAACTGTCGCGGGTTTGTCCCCGAACGTAGACTTCCAGCGTTTCTCCCATCATGCCGAAGACAATCTGGTGTTCCCCGACATTGTCGCCGGTTCGCAGAGCATGGAACCCGATTTCATTCCGGGGACGCTGTCCGGTCTGGCCCTGGCGACCGTGCTTCTGGACGGTCTGCCCCATTTCGTCGGCGACGATCTGCCCGAATTTCAGAGCCGTGCCACTGGGAGCGTCTTCCTTGAAGCGGTGGTGTCGTTCCACGATTTCGACGTCGACTCCGCTGGACAGGTCTTTCAGTGCCCGTGACGCTTCGGCGACCAGTTTCATCGCGACGTTGACGGCGAGACTCATGCTGGGGGACTGAACGACGGCGGTTTCTTGAGCGGCGGAGAGAATTTCTTCCCGCTGGTGAGGGTTCAGGCCGGTCGTCGCTTCGACCAGCGCAATGCGTCGCAGGGCACAGAGATTCGCTGTCGCGACGGCTCCCTCGGGGGATGAGAAATCGATCACGACTTCGACGCTGGCCGGGAGTTCAACGGTGAATGGAACTCCGATTTTCCCGATGCCTGCGGTCTCTCCGGCATCCTGTCCGAGCAGTTTGCTGCCGGCATGCTCGATGGCTCCCACAATGTTCAGGGCCGGATCGGCGCTTCCCAGTGCGATCAGACGTTGTCCCATTCGTCCGGCGGCTCCGGTAATGGCCACCCGAATTGCATCCGACATCTCGACTCTTTCTTCCGTTGGAATGACCGACGCTCACCGTGACGCCGCAATCGGCACGATAGCAGATTTCCAGAGACTCCAAGTAGGGACGGGCCGGGAAAACCGGCGAGTGCCGTTGGGATCAAAAGGGAAATTCTGAGTCGCTCAACAGTGTCCTGACCAGCCGTTCGAGTCCGTTCTGGTCGATGGTGTCGAAACGGTTCGGGATGGGGCTGTCGAGGTCGAGAACTCCCAGCAGTGTCTGCTCCTGAATCAGCGGAACCACGATTTCGGATCGGGAGGCCGCATCACAGGCGATGTGGCCGGGAAACTGATGCACGTCCGGAACGATGACTGTTTCCCGGCGCTGCGCGGCGGTTCCACAGACTCCCCGGCCGACAGGAATGCGGGTACAGGCCGGTTTTCCCTGAAATGGACCGAGGACGAGGTCGGTTCCTTTCAACAGATAAAACCCGGCCCAGTTCAGATCTGGCAGGGACTGAAAGAGCAGGGCGGACAGGTTCGCCAGATTCGCGAGCGCATCTTTCTCTCCTGAGAGGAGAGCGGCCAGATGAGCGGACAGGACTTCATACCGGTCCGCCTTGCCGAGATTCGCTGCGATGTCGTTCAGATGCACACTCAACGGAATGCCGCCTGTTATCCCAGATCTCCACGGGTGATTCGCAGGACCTCTTCCATACTGGTTGTTCCGTCGAGGATTTTGCGATAGCCGGCCATTCGCAGGCTGACCATTCCCTTTTTGATTGCGGCGTTTCGCACGGCTCCCGTGCTGGCCCGTTCGTTGCAAAGGTGACGCAATTCCTCGTCGTTGACGAGCAGTTCATGAATCCCGGTCCGGCCTGAGTATCCCGTGTCCCGGCAGTCCCGGCAGCCGTGAGCGATGTAGAGTGTCTGTCCCTGCAACTCGGGGAAGTCGGCAGGCAGTTCTTCGGGGGGGAATTCATGTGGCTGGCGGCAGCGTGGGCAGAGCCGTCGCAGCAGACGCTGGGCCAGGATTCCTTCGACAGTGCTCGAGACCAGATACGGTTCCACTCCCATGTCGACCAGACGCGTGAATGAACCGGGGGCGTCGTTTGTGTGCAGTGTGCTGAACACCAGGTGACCGGTCAGTGAGGCCTGAATCGCACTCGTCGCGGTTTCGCCGTCTCGAATTTCTCCGATCAGCACGACGTCGGGGTCGTGTCGCAGGATACTCCGCAGTCCGGCTGCGAACGTCAGGCCGATTTTGGAATGCACCTGAATCTGGCTGATGCCGGCCAGATGGTATTCGACAGGATCTTCGACGGTGATGATTTTGACGGACGGGTCACGGATCTCGTTCAACGCACTGTAGAGAGTCGTCGTTTTTCCGGAACCGGTCGGGCCGGTCACGAGAATGATTCCGTGCGGCAGTTCAATCAGTTTCTGGAATTGTTCGTAGGTGTCCTGGGGCATGCCGACCCCTTTCAAATTGAACACCATGCGCTGCTTGTCGAGCAGACGCAGGACGATCCCTTCTCCGTGAAGCATGGGAATGATGGAGACACGGACGTCGATATCGCGTCCCTGGACCCGCATGTTGATACGGCCGTCCTGCGGCAATCGTTTCTCGGCGATGTTCAGCCGGGACATGATTTTCAGACGGGTCACAATCGACGAGGCGAAGTGATTGATTTCCGGAGGGACCGGCTGCACTCGCAACAGTCCGTCGATACGGAAGCGGATGACGAGTCCGTTTTCCTGCGGTTCCAGGTGGACGTCACTTGTCCGCTGATCGAGAGCTTCGATCAGCAGTTCGTTGACCAGTCGAATGACGGACGGAGCCTGGGCGGATTCCGCCAGTTCTCCCATTCCGGCAGGAATCTCGTCGAGGAGATCGACTTCGTTCCCCCGCTGGGCGACGAGTTCCTTGATCGTGTCTCCACCGACCCCAAGATTTTTTTTGATCAGCTCGAGGATCTCGTTGCGACAGGCGAGCACCGGTTGAATGCGGACGCCCCCCAGCGTGCTGAGTTCGTCGACGGCATCCAGATCGAACGGATCGGAAATCGCGACCCGGACGTGACCGTTCTGTCGCTCCAGCGGGATCGCTTCGTATCGGAAAATGGCGGACGTCGGGAAGCGGTTCAGCAGTTCGAGATCGACCTCGAATTCCTTCAGGTCGAGGAACGGCATATCCAGTTCCGTGGCCAGCAGACGGAGTGCGTCATCTTCGCGCAGGATCCCCATCTCAATCAGGGCCTGATCGATGCGCCGTCCCGGGAACTGCTGCTGGGCCATCTCGATCTGCTGATCAGTGGCCAGGCCGTTGTGGAGGATCAGTGAGCCGATATTCATGATGTTCGTTTCAGACAGTCCGTGACGTCACCCGCCACTGACGGGCATGGTGCTGACGGGCATGGTGCTGACAGGCATGGTCTTGCAGATCGTGAGCGGATGCAACGGGAGTTATCGTCCGCCGCGTCCTCCCGTGCCGCCGCCGGTCCGCCCTGCGCCTCCACGGTTCGTGCCGCCGCCAAAACCGCCTGGGCGATTTCCACCAAAGCCACCGCCACCAAAACCGCCGCCTCCGAATCCCCCCGGTGCGGCACCGCCTCCTCCCTGCTGCATCCGTTCGCGCATCCGCTGTTCAAAGAACTGCCGCATCTGGTCTCCATCCCCTCCGCCGGAACTTGAGGGGGGTGTGGATCCGGACGGTGTGGTGGAACTGGAGGTCGTGCGTGGCCGGGAACCTGTCGTACTGACTTTGACCTGCGGCATCAGCGAACTGATGGCACCCTGCATGACGGTGGAACTGGTGTTTTCCAGGTTGATGACCCGCACGGTCCGGCGCGCTTCCAGAGCGGCCTGATCGAGGGAAATCACCAGGGCTTCCACTTCCCGGAAGAGAGGTTCGTCTGCCCAGACAATCAGGTTGCTGGTCGTGTTGTCGACGCCGATGGCCAGTTTTGCCTGAGCTTCCTGGGCGTCACCGCGTCCTCCCCCGCCGCCACGGGCTGCGGCCAGCATGGCGAGCGGGTTGTTCCCCTGGGCGCGAGGAGGATCGATGTAGCTTTTATAGACGTCTTTCACGATGTTGTAGACTTCATCGGAACTGGCGTGATTGACAGGAATCATTCGGGCAACCTTGTCCCGGAGAGAGTCTCCCCCCAGGCTTTCCGAGTCCAGGACTTTCAGCATTTCTTCCACTTCCCGCACCTGTGCGGCCGGTCCGGTGACGAACAGGGCATTCAGGCGGACGTCGGGAATAAACTTCAGTTGCGGGGCGGCACCCAGGGAATCCAGCCCGGTCATCCCCAGCAGATTGCTTCCCAGTGTGGACGCACTGCTTCCCAGACCTCCCAGGAATCCGCTCGAAGAGGCTGCTGATGCCGACACACTGCTGCCGGGAAACAGCAGCTTGAGCATGTTCGCGGCTTCCGTGGCATCCGCCGACTGCAGCGAGAAGACAGTCCAGGTGATCCGCGGGGGGACGGCCTGCATCGTCTGCTGCAGCAGATCTTCCAGTTCGTTGAGCTGGCTGGGGTCAGACGAGGAGATGACGAGTTCGTCTCCCACGATCGTGATGGTCACCCCGGCAGGCAGCTCGGCGGGCAATCTGGGGGATGTCTGGGCGGGGGGTTGTTCGTCCTGTGGAGTCGTCTGGGCGACGGTCATGACCGGAATTTTTTTCAGGGTTCGCGGCGTGGCCATCACGGAGTCAGGATTCGTCTCCGGAGTCGTGGTCCCTGAACGGGCAGGTGCGGAGGGGACCGCTGAGTCCAGTGGATGACGTGGAGCCACTGGCGATGCCGGGGCCGGGCGTTTTGCCGTCGGATCGACAATACGAATGGTGGATCCGTTACGGGTGTTCCACATCCGTTCCAGAATTGGCAGCAGTTCCGCGGGATCCCGTCCACTCAGTGGAATGGTGCGGACACGGTCCGTCCGGTCGGCCCGTGTGCCCGTTCCGTCTTCTCCCAGTTGTGAGAGCAGGGTCTTGATCTGGGCAATCTGCTCGGTCGATCCACGAACCAGTAATTGCCGACCATACAGATCCGCTTCAATGACGGGGCTGGTGGAATCGTTCTGGAACATGGAACGAATCGTGGTGGTCGCGGAAGAAGGGTCAAGAGCGGAAAGACGGAAGACCGCCATCTGCTGGGCGCCGCCGAGTCCTTCCACCTGGGCGATCAGAGTTTCCACCTGACGGTGCTGATCCGGAGTCGCCTGAATGTGAATCTTTCCATTCCGGACATCGTCGTTCACGACGACACCGGGAATCAGTGAGTTGATGGTCTTGGTCACTTCCCGCGTATCGGACGAGGAGATGGTGTAGACCTTCAGGAACGGACGGCTGCTGGTCGGGCTGAACTGGCTCTCGTCTCCGGCCAGGTCAATCGTGCGCAGGGCGTCGTCGATCAGTGTGTGCTGTGCGGGAGTCGCGGAGACGAGCAGCTGATTGGTTCTCAGATCACTCGTGACACGCGGCTTGTTGGAATCTTCGCGAGTCTGAGCGGCTGCCTGAGCTTGTGCTCGCTGCTGCATCATCGCCCGAGGATCTCCTCCGCCACCGCCGGGTCCCATTCCACGGCGGTTTTCTTCCCGTTCGCTCGAGGAACTGACGTTGGTGACTCCGGTGGAAATTCCCAGCAGGCTCCGGACAATGAACTCGGCGTCAGAGACGGGAATGTTTCGAACCTGATAGGCCCGGAAAGTGATGTCGTTCGGACCGCCGCGGCCGGTGACTCCGGCCAGCAGGTGTTTGATCCGCTGCAGGTTCGAGCCGATATCGGTCACGAGGACAGAATTCGAGGTTTTCAGGCCGGCGACTTTTCCCTGGGGGCCTTTGACTTCGTTGACTTCATGCGCGATCTGATCGACATCGACCCCCTCGAGTGGGAAGATGACCGTCAGCAGTTCATTCTTGCCGCGGGTCTCGATTTCGTCCGGGGTGATAATCGGAATCAGGTTTGGAGGAATCGGATTGTCGATGTTCACGCAGACGAGGAAACCGTCGCGGCGAATCAGACAGTAGCCTTTGGGAAGCAGATAGCCGTTGAGAATGTCGAGTGCTTCCGTCGCGGTATAGGAACCTCGATCGTAATAGTTGAATGTTCCGGGGGGCAGGGCATTCAGGTCGAGCGACAGATTCGCTTCGTTGGCAAACAGCTTCAGCACATCCCCCCAGGGAGCGTACCGGAAATTGAAGGAGAGCTTCTTGTCTCCCGCCGGAACCGCCTCAGTGGTTGTCTCGGGGGTGCCGGGTGTCGCGGGATCCGTCATGGACGGGGGGCTGGTCGGAGGAATCTGGAAGGAGACGATCGGATCGGTTCCCTGAGGAACCGGTTCGGTGAGGATCATCCGGACCGGGGGAACCATTGCCGGCGTAGTTCCCGGGGCTCCGGGTGTTGTCGTTGACGGGGTCGCACTGGCGGCGGCGACGACGGGAGGAGGGCCCAGTCGTTCGTTCCAGCGGGCCAGTTGGTCGGGAGTGAGGACGGTCAGGTACTTCTGTCCCCACTCTTCATCGAACGCCCGGCGGTCATCGCTGCTCATGTCCCGCATCTGCATACGGGCGGCCATGCGCTCTTCCGAAAGTTTCTGGATTTCCTGCTTCTGTTCCTCTGTCAGTTCGAATTCCTCGGCGATGCTCGAGTCACGCGAAAAAATCGCAGGACCTTCCCGGTGGAGTCGCAGCTGGTCCAGTCGTGTGGCCTGTTCCGGAGTGAGCACTGCCCGAACCTGGTTGTCGGCTTCACGGCGCAGGGTTTCACCCCGCTCCCGCATGTCGTCCCGGATGGCATTCCGCTCTTCTTCGGTTCTCGCATCCTGAAACCGTTGGCGGATGTCTGCGAACTGGTCGTTGTTGCTGTTCCGCTGCTCTTCCGCCAGGGCGTCGATTTTGGCCTGTTGTTCGTCCGTGATTTCCAGTTCGGCTTTGGTGGACTCGTTGTAGAGCTCTCCCAGCAGTCCCCGTCCGCCACCGGGACGGCCGAAGCCGCCGGAGAATCCACCGGGGGGGCGTCCGAAGCCTGGTGGGCCGCCAAATCCCCCGCCGGGCTCCTGTGCGCGGGTCGGGACGGAGAGCAGCAGGGCGCAAATCAGGCCGATCCCGAACCGGAGATTCCGTTGAGAAGCGGTCATGAACATCACTGAAAACTCCTGTTACCGATTTCTCCGCCGTCGCACTGCGACCCGTCTCGACTCTGTTGTATCGACCGGATCCTCCCGCAATTGGAAGGAAGCCCGGAAGAGTCGATCCGAAATTCTGGAGAGGAGTCTGAAACTCCGTAAAGATCAGTCTGGTATTCTGTTCCGGTAGTCAGTACCCCGGAAATGGGATCGTGGTTCTCTCTCGGCACCTGTCGATTTCGACTTCAATGGACCGGTCCGATTTCCGGTTTACGGTGTTGAATTGGAAGACGACAATCAAGGTGACCTCCTATGAAACACCGCCCAACATCTTTCGGACCGGACATGATCCCGAAAACCCGTATTCTCCGGAAATTTCGATTCAGCCTGATGTTCTGTCTCGGCGGTGCCCTGTTGTCAACGGCCGTCTGGGGGCAGGATTTCCGGCGGTCCGACTCAGGAGGACCCGGGATGCGCGGGGGTCGGGGGGGAGGAGATTTTGGCCGGGGCGGTGGTCGCGATTTTCGGCGATCTTCCGAATCTGGCGGTGGTGAGGATTTTGGCGGTGGATCTGGAATGGATCCCGGTGGCCGGTTTGAAGGCCGCTCCGGGGGGGGATTTGGGCGAGGTTCTGACGGGTTTGGTGGCGGAGAATTTTCACCGGACGGAGATTTTGGCGGTCGTGGGGGGCGTGAGTTCTCTCCGGGACCTGGAGTGCGACCATCCGGCAGCGGATCCTCTGCCGGGCGGGGAGCGTCGACGGAGATGAAGCCTAAAGAGAAAGTGACGATTGCGCTTCCGACAGAATACATCAGCGGGGATTTTGATCAGGATGGGCAGATTTCCTTCTTTGAGTGGAAACAGTGGAAACGTGGGGATCTCCTCGGGTTTCAGGCGTTAGACCATGACCGGGACGGCTTTCTGATTCCTGCTGAACTGCGGAAAGGCCCCATGTCCGGACTCGGGGGAAGTCCCTCCTCCAGCAGTCTGGCAGCGGGAGCAGAACGGAGTCCGACGGCGGGGATCGTTCCCTCTGGCAGAAGTTTCAGCGGCGGATCCGGGAGCGGTTCCGGCAGTGGTTCAAATAGCGGTTCCGGGCGATCTGCGTTTCGTGGAGGGAGAACCGAGTCGGTCTCCATGACCGCGCCGGCCCCGAATACCACTCCGGAAGCCCTGCGGAATCGTGGGGAATCGATGTTTCGGTTGATTGATACCGACAAAGACGGCTCGATCTCGAGCGAAGAGTGGGGGAAGGCGTCGAAATTGCGGGGCCGGTTTGAAGGAGCGGGGGCGGATCTTTCCAAGGCGATGCCCCGTGAAGAGTTCCTGGGGCAGTTTGTTCAGCTCCCACCAGAATCCTGATCTCTGGTCCAGGGCGAATGATGAGCATCCCGTCGCCAGGCGGGACCGGATGATTTCCAGTACGGGTTCCAGTATTGTTTTGACATGCCCGATTTTCAGTACATCGCGAGGGAATTTTCCGGGAAGCAGGTCAGTGGCACTCTGACGGCGAACTCTGAGAAGGAAGTCCTGTCGTCACTGGCTGCGAAGAACCTGTTCCCCATTCAGGTGTCTCAGACCGCGTCCAGCAAAGCGAGTGAAAAACAACTCGGGAAGCGGGTTCCTCCTCGCGTTCTGGCGGTGTTTTATTCTCAGCTGGCGGATCTGTTGCGGTCCGGTGTTCCTTTGCTCCGGTCTCTGGAGCTGTTGAGTCGGCAGTCCACGCATCCTGCATTGAAAGTGGTTCTGCAGGATGTCCGGGATCAGGTGGCTGATGGATCCCGCCTGTACGACACGATGCGTCAGCACCCGAAGGCCTTTACCGAACTGATGACCAGTATGGTCCGGGCAGGTGAAGAAGGGGGATTTCTGGAGGATGTGTTAAAACGCATCGCCGACTTCACAGAGCATCAGGAAGAGTTAAAGGGGCGCGTCGTCGGCGCGATGGTGTACCCGATTTTTCTGTTGTCGGTGGGAGGATTGATTGTCGTCGCGTTGATGGTCTGGTTCGTTCCCAACTTCGAACCGATCTTCGACAACATGAAGCAGCGGGGAGAACTTCCCTGGACGACAACCCTGCTGCTGGCGCTGAGTGCTCTGGCTCAGAACTACTGGCTGATGACATTGCTCGCGACAGCGGCCTTGCTGTACGGATTTAATCACTGGTCACAGACCGCGGATGGACGGCTGAAACTGGATGCGTTCCGGTTGAAAGCGTTCGGGCTGGGGCCCATTACACGAAATCTGGCGATTGCCCGATTCTGCCGTGTGCTGGGAACTTTGCTGCGAAACGGTGTCCCCGTTCTGAACTCCTTGAAAATTGCGAAAGACGCCACGGGGAATCAGGTACTCAGTGCGTCCATCGGACAGGCGGCAGAACATGTTTCGACCGGACGTTCCCTGGCCCGTCCACTCGGAGCGAGCGGTCAGTTTCCGGAAGAAATTGTGGAAATGATCGCCGTGGGGGAAGAAGCGAACAATCTCGAAAATGTGTTGATTGATATTTCCGAAAACCTGGAGAAGCGCACAGGACGTCAGGTGGAAATGGCAGTGCGGTTGCTCGAACCGGTGCTGCTGCTGATGCTGGCCTCCGTTGTGCTGTTCGTGGTCGTCGCGCTTCTGCTGCCGATCTTGAATTCCTCCGGGGCTGCGTAACACTTGTCATGTCACATTGGCATCCAGGGAATTCTCTCCCGGACAGGAGAGTTGTCCCACGAATGGCCTGGTTCACAGCGTACAGGACGCAACAGACCGGAACTGAACAGAATCCATGAGACTCGAATTCGCCCTGTCGCGTGAGATGAGTCGAAACCACCAAAGGAGTTAGCAACATGAAACGTCATCTTTCCTCGACTCGTCGTCGGACTGGTTTTACCCTGCTGGAAATCCTGATCGTGCTCGCGATCATCGGAGTCATCGCCGCGATGGCGGTGCCGCGATTGCTCGGGCAGCAGCAGGCCGCGTTCATCAAACAGACGAAAATCGCCATCGCGGATCTCGAGAAGACCGCTGAACTCTATGCCGTCGGCAATCAGGGAACTTTTCCGGAGTCCATTCAGGTCCTGATGCAGAAGAAGGAAGATGGAACCTCCGCACTCCTGGATAAGGTTCCAACGGACGCCTGGGGAACTCCGCTGAGCTACGAGTATCCGAATACCAAAGCCAGTTCCGATCGGCCGGCCGTCTGGTCGTACGGAAAGAATCGCCAGAATGAAAACGGCGGCGGAGACGACATCAATAACTGGGCCGATCTGGCCAGCTGATATTCCGCAAGGTCAAGGAGGACGCTCGCACCGGTTGAAAACGGGTGGGAGCGTTTCTGCTTTGAAAGGTCTTCTGACTCGATGACGCATTCCCTGTTCACACATCGGAAACCCTGTTCGTGCGGCCCCTCTGCGGCGCTGCGACGATCGGGGTTCACGTTGTTTGAACTGATCCTTGTGCTGTCGGTTCTGGGGATCATGGCGGCATTGAGCTGGCCCCGCATGCTGACTCAGTTGAGACAGCAGACGTTGGAGGGAAATGTCGAACAGGTCCGCCAGGTTCTCGATCGAGCCCGGGTGCGGGCGGTGGAAGAGGGGCGGGCCTTGCAGATGCGGTTTGAACCGCGCGGCCGACGTTATGTCATCCTGCCGAATGATCCTGCCAATCCGGACGTCACGGATTCCGGGACGCCATCGGCAGGCACGACGACCCGGTTCCGGGATGCTCCGGTGACGACGACCCCTTTCCGGATGTACACACTGGCCGAGGAGTGTTCCTTTCATGTTGACAATGCTCTGCTGAGCGGCGAGTCAATTGTCACGGAACGGCTGGATGATGCCTGGTTGACGGAGATCGTGAATGCGGGAGACGCCCGTGATGTGAACTGGTCGACGCCGATCGTGTTTCATCCCGATGGTTCCGCCACGGACGGAACCTGGGTGGTGATGGACAATCAACGGCGATACATCAAGCTGCGGGTACGGGGACTGACGGGTGCGGTGTCGAAAACCTCCTTGTCTGTGATGTCGGAGAATCTCGGTGCGACGGGGAACTGACAGACCGTCATGGATTTCCAACTCCCTGCGACGTGCCGGCGGCCGCGTGGGTTTTGAAGGGCTGCGCTGTCATCAGCGAAATGGGATTTCTCTCTTTGAAGTCGTGCTGGCGCTGTCGATCTTCCTCGGGGCAATTGCGGCGATCAGTGAAGTGCTGCGAACAGGGAGTCGGGCGGCGGTCAGGGCTCAGTTACAGTCGCAGGCTGCGATTCTCTGTGATCGTCAGATGAACCGGATTCTCGCGGGTGTCGAGCCGATGGAAGCGACGTCCAAAGCCATTCTGGACGGGCAGCGGGACTGGCTCTGGTCGCTGAACATTCTGGACAGCGGCGTGCCGTCGTTGCTGAGACTGGAATTGACGGTCGAACGGACCGGACAGGGGCCGGATGCCGCCGTCACGACACAGCTCGTCCGTCTCGTTCGGGATCCGCAGTTCTTTGTGGATGCCGCTGCCGCGGCGGCGGAAGCATCGGCGACGCAGTCCAGTACGGGAGGGCTCTGATGACTCCCGCGAGTGGACTTCGATCGGGCTTCACACTGCTGGAAGTGCTCATTGCGCTCGGGCTCAGCGTGCTGCTGATTTTCTCGATTTACGCGGCGATCACCATGTCTTACCGGTACAATGTTGCCGGGCGGGGAGAGATTGCGGGGCAACAGCTGATTCGCGGAATCAACCATCGTTTTCAAGAAGATCTGAACTCGGTTCAGTTCGCGATTCCACAGGCGGCTCCCGCAACGTCGACCGCGTCAGCTGCTGAAGAAACGACCGCGAGCGACTCCGGATTCTCCAGTTCACTCAGCAGCAGCGCCTCCAGCACTGGGGGGGCGACAGAGCTGTTGCCAATGTTGAGTTTCGACGGAATGTCAGAGTTCGGTCTCCCCGGCATGTTCGGGCTGATCGGACGGTCCGACATGCTGCACATCTGCACGGCGATTCCGAGTCGGGATCAGGGATACTGGAGTCCCGCCGACCGGGAGTCCGGAGCAGAACGGATCAGTGATCTGCAGGTGATTTCCTATGGCCTGATCACATTGGATGCCGTGACCCTGGCGGTGATCGAGAAGGAACTGGATGCCATTCGTCCGGATCAAGGGCTCGGGCGACGAACCCGGGATTTCTTCGCCGAGAGTGCCGTGGATGAGACACTCAGCATGGAGGATTTGTTTGCGATCGAAGTCGTCGAGATCACGTTTCAATATTTTGACGGGACGAACTGGGTGTCGGACTGGGACAGTTCGATCACCGGACGTTTACCGAAAGCGGTGGAAGTGACTTTCGGAATCTGGAGTGCGCCCGCCCGGGAACTCGGGAGACGCAGCACGAATCGGGCGGGGACGATCAGCCATGTCTCGCATCTGTTCTTTCTGCCGTCGGCTGAGACGGTCGTGGAGACCACTCCATGAAGGCTCATTCGCTCCGTCAGAAGACCCAACGCCCGGGAACCGCACTGGTTCTGGTACTGGTCGTCATCGCGATGCTGACGCTGGGAGCGTACACCTTTTCGGAAATGATGCTCACCGAGTACCGCGCGGCAACGGCGTATGACCGCCAGTCTCAATCCCGCGCCTGGACGGCCTCCGGCGTGGAGTACGTCGCGGCACTGCTCGCTCCGAATGGGGGGGGCCGGGATGCGGATCTTTACCACAATCCGGGCTTGTTTCATGTCCCGGTTTCTGCGGAGGGGGGATTCACAATTGCCTCTCCGGTTGAAGATCTCGTTGTGTCCCCGCAAAGCCGTCGGCAGGGGGAAATGATTCTGCGGATGGGATTGCAGGATGAGTCCGGGAAGATCAATGTGAATGCTCTCGCGCTGCTGGATCCGTCCGACGGCGTCGCTCATCAGATGCTGCTGGCGCTGCCGGGGATGACTGACGAGATTGCGGATGCGATTCTGGACTGGATCGACAGTGATGACACTCCTCGTGACTTCGGGATGGAAGTGGATGACTACCAGACCCTGATTCCTCGAAACGGACCGCTGACCTCACTCGAAGAACTCCTGCTGATTGAAGGGGTGACTCCCTGGCTGCTGTATGGGGAAGATTCGAATCGAAACGGACTGCTCGACCCGAACGAGAACGACGGCAGTGCATCGATGCCGTCAGACAATGAGGATGACATTCTGGATCTCGGTTGGAGTGCCTGTCTCACCGTCTGCAGCAAAGAGAGTAACCTCCGGCATGCCGGCGATGCGTACGGAGAAGTGCGCGTCAATGTGAATCAGGAACTGCTCACCGATCTGTACGACGAACTGGAAGAGAAATTTGATGCGGACATCGCCCGGTTTGTCACGGCGTACCGATTGAATGGTCCGTTATCGGCATCGAGCGGATCTGCCGGGGAGGATTCCTCGTCATCCGGCAGTGGTTCATCCGGTTCTGGTTCATCTGGATCGAACTCTTCCGGTTCCGGGAGTTCATCCGGCAGCAGCAGTCCTTTCGGGGCGGGGGGCTCATCGGGCGGGAGCAGTTCAGCGGGCAGCGGCGGCGAATCCGGGGGAGGGGGACAATCTTCTGGCCGTCAGTCCAGAGGACAGACGGTGCAGATAACTGGATTGTGGCGACCCAATCTCTCGGCCTCCGGGAGTGCGGCCACGGCGACGACGGGGGATGCGGAGACGGACGCAGCATTGCTTGATGCCGCAAATTCGCTGGCAAATGCGTTATCCGGTGGAGAAGGGACGATCACCCGGGGGGGACTGGATCTCTCCCAGGGGGCGTCGACTCAAATTCAGTCGATCTATCAGCTCATCGGGTCTCAGGTCGCAGTGACGATCGACGAACAGGAATCCGTTCTGGAGAGTCCCTGGTCGGCCGATCCCGGAAATCTGCAGGAGATCCTCCCGGATCTGCTTGACCGACTGACGATTACGACCGAAGAATCGATCACCGGACGCATTAACATCAACGAAGCCCCGGTATCGGTCTTGACCATGATTCCCGGAATGCCGGAGGATCTTCCAGAGCAGATCGTTGCGACTCGATCGCAACGGCTTTCCCAGAATGGAGTCTCCTCTGACCGGTTCGCAACGGCCGGATGGCTGCTGATTGAAGGGCTGGTGGATCTCCCCACGATGGTGGAACTGGATAGTTCGATTACCGCACGGGGAGACGTCTTTCGGTTTCAGGTGATTGGCCACTCTGATCGGGGAGGAATGATGAATCGGATGGAGGCGACAATCGATGCCTCGACAGCCGTTCCCAAAATCCTCCGTCAGCGAAGCCTGTCCCCGTTGGGATCCGGATATCAGAACAGCGATCTTCCGACCTTCGGAACAGGAGAAGACCGTGCTTCCCGGTAAGACAGACGGCCCGATGAAGGAGACGGGTGGCAATATGCCGCATCGGGCAGAACGGATTGTTGTGGGTCTCCGTTTGTTGTGAGTTTCAGTGGTGTCTGTCGGGTCAGTGGAATTTTCCGGACGGAATTTCGAAGCGGAACGAGAATTTCGAACAGTTCCGGCAATCTGCCTGGACGTTTCTCAGTAAGTGACATTATGGCGAAACAGATCGCACTGGAATGGTTGTCAGACCGCATCGACGCGCTCGGTGCCGGGGGACACGCAGCCCGACTGGAGACCGTTGAGCATCTCGATGCTCTGGTCTCTCCCGTTCAGGTGGGGGAATCATTGCGGGTCTGGCTGGCGAAAGAAGGATTGACGGCCGAGAAAGTGGTGGTCGTGCTTCCTCGTGAAGCGGTCGTCGTCCGCCGGTTGCAACTGCCGAAAGTTCCGGAAAACGAACTTCCGGATGTCGTCCGGTTTCAGGCGGCCACCAAGACCTCGGTTCCAATCGAATCGCTGGCACTCGACTATCTGCCGACCAGCGCCCCGGCCGATCGGGAAACCCAGGATGTGCTGACGGTCACCATGGACCGGGACCGGTTGACCCGGATTGTTTCGGTTTGTGCCGCTGCCGGACTGGAAGTGGAACGGGTGACACTCTCGTCGCTGGGGATTGGTCGCCTGGTGCGCTCGGGACCGGCTCCCGACCTGGGATCAGGGGGGCCGGATCTGGTGCTCTTTCAACAGGGACGACGACTGGAGTTGTCGATCTTCGACGAAGGAACGCTGGTCTTCAGCCATTCGATGCAATTGCCGGAAGAGATCCGCCAAGACACGTTAAAGCCTCTCTCGACGGAGTTGACTCGATCGTTGATGGCTTTGAATCAATCCCATCCTCACGCCGTCGTGACCCGGTGTTTTTACGTCTGCGGAGTTCCGGATCCGGCCGTCACGGAACTGCTGCAGCAACGGTACGGCGCTGGTCTGGTCGTTGTTGACCACGCCCGACTGGAGCGGAAGAACTGCCCGATGGGGTTTGAATCGCTGGCAGGGGTCATGCTGCCGGAATCCCATTCCCAGTGGCAGCTGGATCTGCTGCATCCTCGCCAGAAAGTGGTCGCTCCCGACCGGCGGAAATTCTATCTGTTGACGTCGGCCGCGGTGGTGTTGCTGGTGGCACTGACCGCCGGGTCTCTGTTCTATTATCAGCAGGCCCAGTTGACCGCTGATGCCGATACCCTGAATGCCGAAGTGACGAAGCAGAAGTCAGAACTGGACAAGGCCAAACCCCGGTTTGACGAGTATGAGAAGTTGTCCCGCTGGAAATCGGGCGACACGTCGCAGTTGATGCTCTGGACGGCGTTCAAGCAGCACCTGCCGTCGACGGATCGGGCCTATTTCCGGGATATCCGGATTCTCCCTTCGTCGCAGGACGAGATTCAGGCACAGTTTCTCGGGCAAGGGCAGGCCCGCAGTCGAACAGATATTGAATCATTGAATCAATCGCTCGCGGATCAAGGGTACCGGGTACGGCCCAAAACGCCGATTCTCGGGAAACGGGATCCGGACTATCCCTGGGAGTTCGAACTGGATGTTGAACTTCCACGGGGACTGGCGGTTCAGTTGCTGCCGGCTTTGAAATCCAACGGGACGGCGACCGGGACAAATGACCTCCGCTCAGGCGACAGAGGATAAGTGCTCGCAATGCAGACTCGAGAAAAATTTCTGGCAATCGGATTAGGGGCCGTCCTGGTCTTTTGGGTGGCGCGCCCTTATCTGGAAGCCACTTTCGTCGCTCCCTTACAGAAACTGGAAGGGGACATTGCGCGCCTGACGACAGAGAAAGATCTGCTCTGGAAACGGCAACTGGATCTGGCGACCAAAGAAGGAAAGATGAAAGAGTGGCGCAGCCTGAGTCTCCCCCCCAACCCGGAAAACGCTCAGCGGCTGTACCAGGAATGGCTCACAAATCTGGCTTTGCTTTCCGGGTTTGAAATCTCCAAGATGACGCTCGACAAACGGATCGAAGAACGGGTGGGGAACACCGTCGTCAGCGCGACCATTCCCGTCACTCTTGAAGCCCGGGCACAACTGCGGGAACTGGTGGAGTTTCTCGAACGATTCGAATCGACCGAACTGCTGCAGCGGATTTCCCGCTGTCATATCGTCAGTCCTTCCAGTGAAGGAAATCCGGAACTGGCGGTGACGCTGACGGCGGAAGGGCTCTCGATGAAATCCGCTCCAGAGCGCGCCCGCCTGTTCTCGCAGACAGAACTCTTCGATCCCGTGGTGAAGGACGCTACAAAGATCACCGTCGTCTCGAACAGCGCGTTTCCGGAAACCCTGCCGTTCTGCGTCCGGATCGGGACGGAATTTCTGAACGTCATCGCCATGGAAGGGAACACCTGGACGGTTCAGCGCGGAGTGGAACGGACCTTCGCGGATCAGCATGCCGCCGGGAGTGTCGTCGAACACTTTCCGTTACGGGTCAGTAACAGAAAACCGGATCTCGCGAAATACTGGGGAGTCAGCCTGTTTACAAAACCGGCCCCCCTGGTGGAATACAAACCGCGATTGTCGTCAACGACTCCTCCTCCGGCGATTCGAGGGAAAAGCTGGAACTGGAAACTCGAACTGGCCGGGTGGAATCCGGCGTTCGGAACTCCCAAGTACGAACTGGTCTCAGGACCTCCCGGACTGGAACTGAATGAACGGAACGGAACTCTGCAATGGCGGGTTTCCAACCAGACTGAACTGGGGAATCACCCCGTCAGTCTGCTGATCTGGGGGACGAACGGACGGGATGCCGGATTCTCCCCGACCGTCTCCGTTCGTGTTCGCGATCCGAATGTTCCGCCGCAGGTGGAAGATCAGAACCCGTTACGGTTCTTCATCGGACGTGAATCGACCGTCAAAGTCTCGGCGAAGGACCCCGACGGAAAAGGGAAGCCGCTGACGTTTGCGATTGAGCAGGGACCCAACGGAATGGCGATCGATGGCCGGACCGGAGAACTGAAGTGGAAACCCGGTGATGACGCCACGCCCTTGAAGACCGACGTGAAGATCAAGGTGACCGATTCCGACGAGTTCCCTGAATCGGTCACGGTCACGATCCCGGTCTCTCTGGAAGAGGACTCCGCCCGGTTTACTTACCTGACCAGCTACATTCGTCGTGATCCAGGTGGAGAAGAGGTCTGGATCTTCGATCGGGCGACGAACCGGACGACCGTGCTGGCCGCCGGAGACAACTTCCGCGTGGCCGACTTCGATCTGACCATCGAGAAAATCGGCCCGACGTTTATCCTCGTGAAACGAGGCGATCAACTGTACCGCTGGAAGTTCGAACAGCCGCTGACAGAAATGTCTCCGGAAAAGGGAACCTGACCGTGCAGGCTCCCTGTACGGTCAGGCCATCGACTTATTCGATGACGGTTCCGTCCCGCGGGCTGATCGTCAGGTTCAGCTGTTCATCGTCATTGGAATAGAAGAGGAACCCGTACATCATCTCGTCGAAAGACTGTTGTCCTTCTTTCACGGTCACGGTGTGGTCCGGGTTATACGGGTTGAATGCCGAGTTGTCGAAGTGGGCGACGACTTCCACCCGGGTTCCCTTCGGAAAACGCTGGGCCCCTTCTTTCCAGCGGTAGGCCATCTGCCAGTTGAAGTCATAGTTCGGGATCGACAGGAGTGTCTCCTGTGTTCCGTCCGGATGATGAGCCGTGAATGTCATGTCCTTTCCCCGCAGGTGCATGTGTCCGAACATGGCATACCCGGTTGCGTTGCAGGGGAAGTGACGTGATGCCGATAACGGGAAGTGAGGATCGCCGGGAGGAATCGCAATGTCGTGGTTCACACAGTCGAAGTAACGGAGCCGTTTCTGAATCACGTCCCGGGCGAACCGGATTCCGACGGATGTCCGGTCGGTCGTCCGTTCCCCGTTCGTGACATAATGCATCTGCATGACGAGGACGGATCCGGCCGGAATACAGAAGCCGACACCGGGAGTCAGATTCATCGCCTCGCCTCCCGGAACGTACCCGGTGATGAAGTTGTTGCGTGTCACCGCTTCTCCCGGCTGAAGGAATCCCAGATTGCAGTGGTGCATCACGGACCGATTGCCCGGGAGAATTTCGATTCCCTGAACCCATGTGTCTTTCCAGAACACATGTGGCAGAATGGCATAGTGATAGGGAACCACACCGGTCGCCGGAATCTTGGTTTCGAGAATCGTTGGAATCACCAGATCCGGTTCGCCGATCCGCCACTTCGATGCCGGTGCCGCGACATGTGTCGTCGGCTCTGCTGCCGGCTCTCCTTCATTTCGTCCCTGTCGAACCCAGGCGAGGACGAGGGCCTGTTCCTGCGGAGTGAGTCGCTGATGATTCCGAAACTCTCCATGCTCGCGGGCAGAATAGATGGGGGGCATCTGGCCGATGCGAACCACTTCCGCGATCGTTTCGGCATGGCTGGCCGCATCGGTGTAACTCAGCAGCGAGAACGGAGCGGCAGTGTCAGGTCGATGGCAATGCTGGCAATGCTTCTCCAGGAGCGGAGCAATCTGTTCAGAATAGGTGACCTGTTCTGGAACCGGGGCGGGAAGAGATCGAAGTCCGTCGAAATCAATCGGGCATCCGTCAACCGGCGTCTCCCGGACACGGACCTCTTTTCCGCTCAGCACGTCCTGAATCGCTTCGAGCAGATCGGCTCGCTGGGCTGCCGACGCAATGCCTCCTCGACGGATCTGTCCGTCGATCCGGCCGCGATAGCGAAGTCGGCGCTCTGAGTCGAGAACGACCACTTCGGGAGTCCGCGACGCACCGAGCGCACGCGCGGCGCTGCCGTCAAAGTCTTTTCCAGCCGGGAAGGGGATTTCTGCTTTGAGTGCCTGAAATGCGACTTCGGTGACAGGCTGGTTGACCCCCACATTCAATGCGAGAAATTGAACATCACGCTCCCGGAGTTGTGCTTCCAGTTCTTTCAGGCGCGGCAGAGATCGTTTGACCACCGGACAATCGAGTGTGGTGAACACAATGACATAGGCTTTCTTTTCTCCGAGATCACTCAATGTTCTGGGGAGAAAGCGGGTGTCGGTAAAAGTGAAATGAGCAGGTTGTTCACCAAAGGCCAATGGACGATCCACGTCTGCTGTGTCAGTGGCCATTGCCAGGCCGGAAACGAGACAGAGTGCGATGGACGCGATTCCGCGCAAAAGTGCCCGATTCATGAACGGTGTTCCACTGAGACCACGGACCTGATTTCAACTCCGCCGCATGGCAGGGAGGAAAATCCATTCTGCAGGATTCCTCAGAACAAACTGTCCTGAGTACCCTGACCGGAACCTCAGGGTTTCAGCTGTCTGTTCCGCAACGGGGAATTTCGCACGCCGCCAGTCGGTTCATGACAGGACCGGAACCTGTTCTTGTCGCGGGAATCGAGAGATCATTTCGCAAGTGGCCCTACGAATGGCACCCGCAACTCCCACAGCCGCCCTCTTTGCCGCCAGTGGAGGGGGTTGTCACCAGCCCGTTGGCGGAGACCGGTTGTACGTCAATGATTCCGAATCCGGCGGCGACCGCCTGGAGCGCCAGTTTGGTGCATTCCGGTCCCCGTTCGTTGAGGACGTACAGGATCAATCGGGTCTCGTCGAGTGTCCACTCGAGGTCGATCAATTGCAGGTCAAGGTTCCAGTCGGCGATCCGCTGAACCCAGTCAACATAAGCGGATCGTGCCTGCGTCTGCAGGCGTTCGTACCGGGCGCGGTCGTCGTCGGTGGCCCGGCGCAGGATGGGAGCCAGTGCTTCCGCAGGATCGGCCGACCCGGGGGAAGGCCGATAGCTCTGCAGCAATTGTCCCAGTTCCTCGCCGCGTGCTGTGCGGACAATCACCTGCGCTCCGCGCTCCAGCGCCGTCTCACCAGACCAATGGCCGGGGAGAACATCAGAAATGGCACCGTGGCGAATCAGGTAAGTCGCTGTCACACTATCCGTTGAGATCATGCTGAGATCATAATCAGAACCACACGGAATTACGAAGACCCGCCTCTGAATCTTCACGAGACCTGTTGAAGCAGCGGATTTCGCTGAGAACCGGTTCCGTGAGCAGCGGCTGACGAAACCATTTGTCAGATCACGAGTTCGCATGTCGCAACAGGTCCTCCCCCCCATCGCGTTTCTGAACGGTCGATTCCTGCCGTTCGATCAGGCTCGCCTGCCGGTTTACGATCTGGGAGTGATGCAGGGGGCCACGGTCACCGAACGGATGCGGACCATGCGGCATGTTCCCTATCAGGTGTCGGAACATCTGCGGCGCCTGTCAGAATCCCTGTCAGCCACCGGGATTCGCCTGGCCGATGATCCTCGAACGCTGGAAGGAGTGATCGACTCGATTGTCAGACAGAACACCCAGGGATTGCCGCCGGAACAGGATCTGGCCATTGTGCTGTTTGTGACGGCCGGTCAGGGGCCGGGAGATGGTAACGGTCTCATTCAGGAGAGTCGGCCGACCGTCTGTGCGTACACCGCTCCGTTGCCGTGGAAACACTGGAATGCCTGGTGGAAGCAGGGAGTTCCTCTGCATGTCTCCACGATCCGGCAGGTGCCGTGCGAGGCGATCTCCCCGCGAATCAAGCACCGGAGTCGGCTGCACTGGTTTCTGGCGGATCAGGAAGCCCGACAGAGTGATCCGCTGGCTCAGGCGGTGCTGCTGGATGCCGAAGGTTTTGTCACGGAAACGAGCTCGGGAAATCTCTTCGTTGTTCAGGACGGCCGTCTGCGCACACCTCGTGCCGAGAGGACATTACCCGGCATCACCCAGTCCTGTTTGATCTCGCTGGCGAAACGGGCCGGCTGGGAAGTCGACCGTGCTGATCTGACACCCGATCAGGTGGCGGACAGTGAAGAAGCATTTCTGACCTCTTCGACATACGGTATTGTTCCGGTCTCCCGCATCGGTGGGCGTCCGTTGCGGGGGGGAGTTCCGGGGACGGTGACGAAGGCATTGCAGGAACTCTGGTCGAAAGAACTGGGGTTTTCGTTGATGCAGCAGATTCTGGTGAATGCCGGTGAAACAATGTGACTGGCTGCTGAGGCGTTTCTTTTCTGATCTGAATTCATGCACGTTTCTGTCGAGCCTGTCTGGAACTGGTACTGGCTGATCCTTGCCGTGGTCGCAATGGTCAGTGTGGTGCTGCTGACGTATCCACAACGGGTTCGCTCACTGCCGGTGTTCTGGCGGAACGTGCTCCTGGGATTGCGGCTGTTTGCCGTCTGCCTGTTGTTGTTCGCCATGTTGCGACCGGTTCTGCAGATTTCGGAGACCGACCGGCAGCGATCAGAACTGGCGGTCCTGTTTGATGCCAGTCGCAGTATGCAGACCGCAGACTCTCAAGGGGGACGTACGCGACGGGAAGCACTCGTTCAACTCTGGCAGTCGCTGCAGCAGCAACGTGACGATCTGGGGAAGGAAGTCGATCTGAAACTGATGGATTTCTCCGGCAGTCTGGCTCCCATTACCGGGCCGGGGAACCTGGCGGAAGGAAATTCGACGGCGATCGGAAAGGTCCTCAATGATCTGCGGGAACAGAGCCGGAATGATCGATTGATCGGTGTGGTCATGCTGACGGACGGTGCCCAGCGGGCCGGCGGAGAAGAGGATCTTGACCCACTCCTGGCGGCTCGACGACTGGCGGAAGAGAAGGGAACTCCGATTCATCCGGTTCCGTTCGGCACGTCGGAGCTGTCCGCCAGTGGACTCGACCTGGTGATGGAAGAAATGATTCTCGACCAGCCGGTGACCTTTGAGAAGAAGCAGGTGCCGGTCCGGATGCGGGTACGATTGCAGGGAGCCGCTGGCCGGACTGTCCGGGTCCAGCTTCTCATGGAAGATCGAGCAGGCAAGGCTCTGGGAGAATCCGGAGTCCTGAAGCCGATTCCCCTGAGCCAGGAGTCGAAACCGTTTGCGGATGTCCGGACCAGCGAGAACTCCGCTTCGTTGAATGTCGATCTGTCCTTCATTGCTGATCAGCCGGGGGAATACAAGATCGCTGCCGAGGTGGTCCCGGTCGATGGAGAGATCAAACTCAACAACAATCGACTGGAATCGTTGCTGACGGTTCGCAAGGGGGGATTGCGCGTCGTCTATTTCGACACGCTGCGAGTCGAGCAGAAGTTCATCAAAGAACTGAATGACACCGCCAAGATCCAGTTGGATATGCAGTACATCGTCGGTGACGGAGGCCGGAATACCCGGACGATCGATCCCAGACTTTTTGAACCCCGTGCGTATGATGTGTATCTCATCGGTGATGTGCCGGCGAGTGCTTTCCAGTCGCAGGGACGCAATTTTCTCACCGCGCTGGCGGATCGGGTTCGGGAAGGAGCCGGGCTGGGAATGCTGGGAGGCGTGCGAAATTATGGAGCGGGGGGATACGCGAATTCTCCTCTGGCCGATCTGCTGCCGGTCAAAATGACTCCGGAGCAACGGGGAGCCGGTGGACCGTTGGCGACTGGGGTCGGGCATCCCGTTCGCATGCTTCCCACTCGTGATGGGCTCAGAATGTACCTGATGCAGCTGGCCTCCTCGCAGAACGATCAGGTCTGGAGGTCACTTCCCGAAATGTCCGGGGCGACGCGGCTGATCCCGAAATCGGGAGCCGTCGAGATTCTGGCTGAGTCCGAACAACAGGATCCACTTCTGATTGCGGCAGATACCGGAAAAGGCCGGGTGCTCGCATCGGCCACTTATGAAACCTGGAAGTGGCATCTGCATGGACATATTGCAGAGCACCAGCGGTTCTGGCAGCAGGTGATGCTTTGGCTCGCTCGTAAGGAATTTGATTTCGATCAACCGGTCTGGGCCCGGGTGGAACCAAGAGCATTTCCGCCGCAGGCCCGCGTGCCGATTGAGATGGGGGCGCAGGATGAAAAAGGAACTCTGCTGCCGGACGCACAGTTCACCGTGGAAGTGATTCGACCGGATCGAAAGGTGGACCAGCTGATTCCCCAGAGAACCGGAACGGGAGGACTGGCGGAATACACACAGGCGGCCGAACCGGGAGATTACTGGGTCCGTGTGTCAGCGGCTCACAATGGCCAGTCGCTCGGTCTTTCGGCGATGACACGATTTGTCGTCGAGTCCCGGGATCTGGAAATGGATCATCCCGCATCGGATCCCGGGCTGATGTCGGAACTCGCCGCGATGACAGGGGGAACGGTCGTTCCGCCGGAATCGCTGGGAGAGTTCCTGACGAGCGTTTTGAAAGAGGGGATTCCCAGCGAATTCAAGCGAACGCGCCGGATTCCCCTCTGGGACGGCTGGCCATTGCTGCTGCTCTTTGTTGGAACGATGTCTCTGGAATGGACCATCAGGAAATGGAAAGGGTTGGTCTGAGGCGTTCAGACCGTTCTGATCAGAAAAGAGTTCCCCGTCCGTGCCACGCAGGCACCAGCGTTTCATCCATCGAAACGCGCGCCTGTCCAGAACAACACGGGCAGGCACATGATCGACCGAACCGGTCCAGGAGTCTGTCCCGGAAATCACAGCACAACTCAAGTCCTTCTCCCCTCAGGGGAGAAGGTGGCCGCAAGGCCGGATGAGGGGACGAACGTTGCCAGTGCAAGCGCTTCTCAGCAAGCACTTCTCTCCGGTCGAGCCCCTCACCCCGACCCTCTCCCCTCAGGGGAGAGGGAGAATTCCGGGATAGACTCCGAGTGGAGCTTCAAACCTGAAATGACAGGTGACAGAACACGGTTCGAGCAGGTCAACGAGCCTGCGGGCCAGGTTCGGGAACCTGTCTGGACAGAGTGGTCACACCACTTAGTATTCGCCTGGAATTTCTCCACCGGCACGCGTTCCAAGTCCCTGCCAGACGGTGCGATTGACCTGATCACTCACGAATCGGACAGCTCCGTCACACATCAGGACCGTCACCCCGCCGGTATGTTTGCTGCGGGCCGCAGTGAGTCCATAGTTGTGGCTGGCATTGCCACAGTCAAACTGACGGGAATTGGGAGTGTAGTACAGGTTTCCGAGTGTGTCGCCGAAATGACCGTTCATCCACTTGGCCCCCCGCATTCCAGACCAGTTCCCCGAGGCTGACGTGACGCAGGCGGCATCCGTCGTCGGTGTCGCTCCCGTCAGTTCCAGCACTTCCCCAGTGGGATCTTTCGGAGCAGACCCGGATGGGGAGGATGAGCTTCCCCCGACTCCAATTGTCTGTTCGGTAAAGCAGACCGTATTGGACAGGCCGTCGGTCACGTCAGAAAACCGGATGCGGGAAGCACTGAACATTACTCCGTCTCCCGTGCGGATCGAACTGGCGTCTCCCACGCCACTGCCGGAGATGGCGGTGTAGTTCGTCGGCCCGAACTCATTCCCGGGAATCTGTTCGTGATCACTCGGGCAGCGGTAGATCGGCAGCTTCGTCCGGACGGCGATGTCATTCTGCGTCATTGGATTTGAAGGAGTGCCGAAACTCGGCGCCGTGTTGAAGTCCACAAGATTGTACAGATTCGCTCCATCCAGAAACGGCAGAATATGACACTGCACGGAGAAGACCATCGGGTATCCCAGTCGTCCGGGGGGAAAGACCCGATGGGTCGATTCGTAGTTGTGCACTGCCAGTCCAATCTGTTTCAGATTGTTCCGGCACTGGGATCGTCTCGCCGCTTCGCGGGCCTGTTGCACGGCCGGGAGCAGCAGTGCGATCAGGATGGCGATGATGGCGATGACGACCAGCAGTTCAATCAATGTAAAACCTCGCGGGGCTCGCGGGATTGTCGAATTCTTGTTCACGGTGTTCTCTCAACGGAATGGTGATCAGGCGGGGAATAATTCTGGAGAACATCCTCAGAGTCGGTCTCACGGCTCATGGTGGCACGCCCGCGACGGGGTCGCAAATCGTCTGGTGAAGAGCGAACTGGTCGTCCGCGCAGGCGCGCGAGCATGTGCCGGGAGGGTTCCCTGAGGACGGATGAACTGACGAACGGCACCGCTCTGCACGAGAAGATGAGTCATCATCCGTTGCAGAAGGTTTGAAACAACCTGCTTCTTCCAGTCAAAGAATCAGGCTCTCAGCCAAAGCGGAACACATCGCGCCAGAACATCAGGCCAGATGCCGTGGCGGAGGAACGGGAGGAGCCTCGGTCCGGGCCTGCTGACTTTCTGAAGTCAGGGGGCGACTCAGGACACTGAGGAAGCTGGGAGACCAGGCGAAAAACGGTTCCGCCGGAAGTGAATTTGGAAGAGAGTTCCAATCAGCAGTTCCACCCTGACAGCGCTCGGCAAACCAGCCGATGACATACTCCGGGGAGTCTGATGTCGCGTCGTGGCTGGCCGATTTTGTGGCCTGAGGGCTCGACTTTGAAGTCGACGAACAGCATTTGGACGAGGCGGCCGCATTCTGCGAGCAGTGTGATGTTCCACACTGAGAGGAGCTTGTGTTTGAAGTCGATTTCTGTGAAATCGACACGATCAACTTGTCTGCGAGAGATGATTCGCCATCAACAACATTCTCGACCGCGACGTGATTCTTTTTCGCCCAGGCGATTTTCTGCTCGCGATTAAAGCAGCAGCAGTGCTGACGGCATTGCGAGGCCGTACGGCAACCACACGGTCGGGACTGGCAGGGGAACGGCTCGGACTGATCTTTGGTCAGAGAAACCGGTATTGGAATGGGGACGGCTGCGGCGCACAACGAGACCCAGAGCAACAGACAGATGAGTCTGCGTCCGCGCACGGTTCGCCAGAAATTCGTCCACCGGGAGGTCATTCAACAGCTTTCACTCTGGTTGACCAGAGAAGACCATCTCAACCGGTTCGCCCTTCACCAACGGTGAGTCTACTCACTGCGGAGCGGAAAATCCATGAGTTCTGGAGAATGGGTGTTACTTCCTGTCAAATAGGGGGTTATGATTTTTTGTGGCGTTGACAATCCTGGTCGCCGCACTTTTTTCAAAAAATTTGAACCGGATGGACCTCTCCCGCGACACATCTGTATGTGTTGGTGGATGCGATGGAAGTCTGGCAGGTCTGCCGGGTCGGGAAATCGCTGAAGGTTGTTGCACCGCATTCTGACAGGGAGACGTTGCAAGCTTCGATTTCCATCACGAGTGGGCGCGCTTTTCGTTGGACTGGCAGCAATGAAAGCAAAATTGACTTCATTGGACAGGGCCCCGTCAGACATTGATGATCCGGCACGGCAGGCGGAGTTTCTTCGTCGGCTGGCGGCGGACTACAACGAGGTCTATGCCGCCGGTCTTGTCATCGTTGGAAATCGCAGTGACGCGGATGACGTCATTCAGGAAGTCTGCGTCGTCCTCTGGCAGAAGTATGCCGGTGCGCAGCCAATTCTGAACTTCCGCAAGTGGGCCTGCACGGTCGCGTTCCATGTGGCCAAGAATCATGTCCGCAAGCAGCGGCGCTGGGCCCTCGGTTTGAGTGATTACGCGATGTCCCGGATCGAGCAGGTTCAGTCGGGAGGAAGTGAGCTGTTCGAACTTCGTCGGGAACTGCTCGACAGCTGTATTGAAAAGCTGAGTGAACGGGATCAACGGTTTCTGGACCAATGCTATCGGGGATCGCATTCGTTCACGGATCTCGCCCGACTGCAGCGGACATCTGTTGAGACGATTTACACCCGGTTGAAGCGGGTTCGGAAACGCCTGGCGGATTGTGTTCAGCGAACTCTGGGAAAAGGGTCGTAGCGTGGCGGGCGAACCGACTTCGGAAGACGAAATTCTCGAACTGGCCGATGCGATGTACGACCGGCGGATCGATGCTGGTGCGCTGGAACGACTGGAAGAACTGCTGGCAAACGATCTTGCCTGTCTGCAGGCTTATGTGGAACGGATGAATCTGCACGGGGATCTGCGACGGCGGACGATCGAATCCGCTCCACTCACTCAGGCCAACTCGGTGATGGATCGGGCATTGTCAGCGGGAGCGGCGCGGGAACGATTACGAAGCCGATGGTGGATGGCGGCCGTGACCGCCTGTTCGCTCTGCTTCCTGGGAACAATGGGCTGGATGATCTTTCTCAAGACCTCGCTGCCTCCGGAAGTGGGTGTCATTGCCGGTCTGACAACCGATATCACAACCGGAGACCAGGTTCTCGATCTGGGGCAGGTCGTCCGCCTGAACGAAGTGTTCACCGTATCGAAAGGGGTTGCCAGCTTTCAGTTCCCCAGCGTCATGGTGAACCTCATCGGACCGGCTCAGGTGCGTCTGTCCGGACCCGGCCAGCTGGAGCTGCTGGCCGGAACGGTTCACGCCCAGGTCCGGCATGGAGGAGAAGGGTTCACGGTCCGGACTCCGGACAGCGTTGTGGTGGATCTCGGAACGGAATTCTCGGTGAACTACATCCCGGAAGGGAACACGGAGGTGCATGTGCGCCGTGGCCGGGTTCAGGCCAGTCTGCTTGACCGGAACGGGGCGGCGATTAAACGGCTGGATCTCACTGCGGAACGGGCCGCGACGTTCTCCGCAGAAGCCAGGGCCTCCCGGGAAGTGGGATTTACGGCAGAACCGTTTGAGAAAATCGATTCCACCCGGGGAACGATTACGACCATTGACGGCATGTTGCGGACACTCAATGAGCCGCCGACGTCACTCAATTTCGGAGCGCTGCAGACGCGGAATCACGGGCTGGTGATCCCGGAACAGCAACAGGTCGTTCTGAAGCAGGCACTGGAAGTGACTGGCTCAAGGGGACCGGTTCGTCTGCCGGCCGGCAGTCGGATCAGCAGCTATCTCGTGCATTATGAACCGGACAATCTGGCGACGGCCGCCCCCCGGGGGGGAGTGACATTTGACGGACGGATCGCTGCGGTTCTGGTGAATCATGAGGCTCTGTCAGAAACGGATCAGATGTTTGGACTGCATGGTCTCGACTATGGGCAAGGTCACTCGCGGGGTCTGGAATCCATCGAAGATCAGGTTCAGATTTCGGATGACCGATCAACGGCGTCGTTCTACTTCGTCGTCGCAGGAGAGAAAGACGTTGATCAGGTTCGCATTCTCGTCCTCAGTCAGGAGTGACGGGAACGCAGGGAGTCACATGTCCGGTTTTACGGTTTTCTTATCGGGTCTTTTCAAGATGAAAACAAAATGTTTCAGGTTCTCGTATGTGGCGCTGCTGCTGCTCTGTAGTGGACAGGCCGGTTGCCAGAAGTTGGAAGCTCCACCGCTCGTGCAGGTGAAGGGGGAGGTGGTCAACGGGGAGGGCCCTGTCGTCGGCGCGCGGGTCGAATTCCATCCCGACCAGGGACGCAGTTCATCCGGCATGACCGATGAACGTGGTCAGTTTTCGTTGAGGTACACCGTTGACCACAAAGGAGCGTTGCCCGGTTTTCATACGGTGCATTTTCTGGTTCCTCCCCAGGGGACACCGGAGGTTCCAGGCGCGCTGAACGAACATGAACGGAAGGAGTTTCTCGAACGGAATCGTCAGCCGGTCAAAATCCAGCAGGAAGAGCGGGTGGAAGTTTCGAAGAGTCACTCTACGTTTCGATTCGATCTGGCGGGAAAGAAGTCACCGTGAATGTTGTTGCAGAGAGGAGTGACTGTCTCGGGCGGTCTGCTTGAGTGATTCATTTTGATTGAGTTTCTTTTTTGAGGTTGTCGTGGAGATGAACATGAAATTCCAACGCGGATTTACATTAATTGAGTTGCTGGTTGTGATCGCGATTATCGCGATCCTGATTGCATTGCTGCTGCCCGCGGTTCAGCAGGCCCGTGAAGCGGCGAGACGGTCGCAGTGCAAGAACAGTCTCAAGCAGATTGGCCTGGCGATTCATAACTATGCGGATGTTTATGGGTCGATTCCGCCCGCTGTCATCGCGCAGCCGCATGCGACCACCGGATTGAGCAATTATAGTTATAATGGACATCTCTGGTCGGCCTTGATTCTGCCGATGCTGGAACAGGCAGCTCTCTACCAGAAGGTTGTTGAAGCGACCGACGGATTCCGAACGCAATTTCCCTGGGCCGTTGGGAATATCGGCGGAACCCCATTGTCGGCCTATCGCTGCCCGAGCGATGTGTCCCCTGTACTCAACCCCCGCTTTGAACAATCCGTTTCTCCGAATGGTGTCTATGCAACGTCGAATTATGTCGCGGGAGGCGGGAAGACATTTGTGCCTGATGGGATGAACTTCAATGATCCCAATACTCCCCCTTACTTCTCAGGGATGTTTGCGGTCAACTGGTCCTGTAAGTTTCGGGACGTGACGGACGGCCTGTCGAATACCGTGATGATTGGGGAACGGGATGGAAGCCTGGCGACGACGGATCGTTTTGCGTCGGTCTGGGCTTGTACCGACTATGTGTCCTGGCATGACCGTGTTTTCTCGTGGAACAGTCGATCCTATCCGTTGAACTACATCGGAGGCTCTCCTCAACGTGCCTTCGGGAGCCTGCATATTGGCGGGGGGCATTTTGTTTTTGGAGACGGAAGTGTGCAGTTCATGAGCCAGAACATTGACGGAACAACGTACGAATCTCTGGGCACCCGGAACGGCGGAGAGGTCCTCGGGGCGTTTTGATTCGGATTTGTCATCCGGTGAGCCATTCCATTCTGACGCGAGCGTGCCAGCGACCCCGGTCTGCTGGCACGCTCGTTTTTGTTGATCCTGGAACCGGTTCTCCCGGCGGCGCGCGTTTCGATGGGAGGGAACAGTGGGAGGGGACAGGGCGTGTCGCGTGGCGTGGATCGGGTGAAAATCTTGCGGATTATTCTGATTCTCCGGGGGTTCTCGAAGGGGCTTGATCTGGCGCCTGTCTCCTCGTGACGACTGATTTCCGCACAGGGCTCAATGTTTCACGATTCTTGCTGGCGGTAAATTTCATGCAATCGCGCCAGCTCTCCCCGTTTCGGTGAATTCCCGGTTCGGATTCCTCCTTGCGACGGATTCAATCTGACATGGAAAAATGTGTCTCATGTCCAGCTTCTTCCGGCATGTCTCATTTCCAGTGCTAGAGTTGCCGGGAGTCGGCGGACTGAAGTCGGTTCCCTCAGCAGAACACAGTGCGACAGAGCACTGAAAACAGCACTCAGTGACATCAGCCGCGGGACGGGAGCGAGACATGGGGTTCATCAAAGGGCGCAGCCGAAATACCTACTCGGATGGACCGCCGGCAAAAGACGTCAGCAGCTTTAAGGGAATTTCCGAGCAGCAGATGGAAGAACATCTGAACGTCGCTCGATACGGCAGTTTTCTGCTGACAGACGCCGTTCGACCTTCCTTTGATCTGGCGGTCGTCCCGAGTGCCGGATGGAGACGGGATCTGTACCGCGATAAAGAAACCGGGATCGATGTCCCGGTGATCATGGTCTCGCAGACGCGTGAACGGTTGTTCGAACTGTTCATGGATCTGCTCGATCCCCTGGGGGAAGAAGTGGATGTCGTGCTGGAAACCAGCCATCGGACGGATCGGGGAGGGCATGATGACCTGTACCGGGAACAGATTGATCTGCCGATCCTGAAAAGCCTGCTGTACGATTTTGAAGATTCCATCTTGAATGATGGCTGTATGGGGATTGCGGTTCTGAATCCCCGTGTTCCAATGGAAGTTCAGTTTGATGAACACAAACTGCTGATCATGTATGGACACGATCTCGAACCGTTCGAAGAGATCCTGCGTGAACATGGATTGTCACAGAGTGAGACCCTGAAATTTATCACCGAAGCCGAACATATCCATTCATCAACCGATGAGATCGAAGAGCGATTTCAGGATCTCCGTTATCAGCTTGGAGTGGAAGAGGATTAGTGGTGAATCGGTCTGGAGGCCTGTTCCAGAGATCAACAGGACCACTCAACTCCTTCTCCCCTCAGGGGAGAAGGAGCATTTCGAGACGGATCAATCGTTTTTTGACTCTGCAGCGTTGAATATCCCCATGCGAACGACGATTTGGAACGGTTGCCTGGTGTTTCTGCTGCTGGGGGCAGTGACTTCGAGTCTCTGCGCCCAGACGGACGGGAAGTCTGCTTCGGCGTTGTGGATGGCCGGGGAACAGAGTGCCGGTCAACGACCAATCGAAGTGGCCCGCTTCGGATCGGGGAGTCGCTTTGTCCTCATCGTCGGGAATGTTTCCGGCAATGACCCTGAAAGTGTCGCATTGATTGATGCGGCCGCAGAACTGTCCCGCCAGTTTCCGCCGCCGGAACCGGTCACGCTGCTGCTGATTCGCACTCCGAATCCGGATGGTCTGGCTGAGCATGTTCATACGAACGCCAGGGGTGTGGAACTGGATCGCAATTTCCCGACCAGAAATTTCACACTGGCTCCCACCCGTTTGACGGGACCACATCCTGCGAGTGAGCCTGAGACCCAGTATGTTGTCCGGGTGTTGAAAGAGTTCCATCCGGATCGCGTTCTGCATCTCCGCACGGGGGCCGGGGAGAAACCGTTGGTGCTGTTGAGTGAAACCTGGCGGGCCAGATCCGGGGGAGCGACATTGCCTCAGGACATTCCGCAATCTCCCTATCATTACTCGTTCAAGGCCGGATCGCTGGAAGAGTTTGCCGACTCCGAGCTTCAATCTTCCGTGGCGACAGTGGTACTCTCGAAGAATGCCCGACGACTTCAGGCAGGAGAACTGCTCCGCCTGGCGGTGGGAAACCTGTCCGCTCCGCAATCTCCCGTCGCGAACCCCGCGGCAAATGCCACGACCGACACCGTCGCCAAGCCGGCAGTTCCCGTCACGACTCCGTCCATTCCACAATCGATGCCATCGGTGAACATGGAAAAGACGACGTCGCGCAGCAACGCCGTGGAACTCCTTCCCCCTCCGCCAGTGCTCGCTCCGACTGCCAGACCCGTGGGACAGTCCAGCGGAGCGACGTCACGGTTTCAGGAACTGCCGAAGCCGCCTCGCAAGTGAGCGGTGTTCAAAGTGATTCCAGCCGCTGTCTGAGCGGTTTCAGCCGCGACAGGACGGCTTCCAGTTGATCTGGAAGAATGTTCCTCTGCTGCCAGCGGGTGACCCAGGTCAGACCACTCAATAAGACCCCGCTCCGGTCCAGGATTCTGAGCAACTGGTGTTCACGCTCATTCAGGGGGAAGACCCGTTCGTAAAGCGAGATTGCTTCAGCCCGGCGGATTCTGTCATCACCGAACCAGCTGCCGGAGAGCCGGGAGAGATCTGTGGTCCGGTGATCGACTCGTGCTGCGTGAGGATCGATCAGGCCGGTCACCTGATCCTGCGAGAACAGCACGTGTGCGCTCCACAAGTCCCGGAAACACCACTGGAGCGTGAATGGGACGTCTTTCAGTGTTCGGAGATCCTGTCGCAGGCCAGGGGCAAGCTCAGGCAGTCGATCGAGAAACGGCTCCAGCTCCTGACGCAATTCCAGAGGGGCGGATCGGCAATTCTGCAGCGCCTGAACTTGCCGGGCGGGTGACCAGGCTTCCAGCAGTTCTTCTCTGACCAGCAGGGATTGGGGAGTGCCACGCTGATGACTCGAAGACGGAAGGTGATGGAGACGTGCCAGCAACTCCATGGCGCCATGGAGTTGAACCGCTGACAGGGAACTGCCGTCAACGGGTCGTCCCGGCATCCACGGTTCCATCTGCCAGATCATCTGGTGCCGTTCCATGACTGTGCTGCCGCTCAACGGGTTCCTGAGCGGGACGGCGACCGGGAATCTCTGCGCCGCCAGCTGTCGCAGCCAGTGGTGCTGTTCCAGCAGAAGGGGGACGTCGACCTGCTTCGCGGGAGTGGCCCGCAGGACGAACAGCGTACCGTTGCTCTCTACTTTGACGACACAGGCATCACTGAAGCCGCCGGACAGACGTTCTCTTGATTGGCATTCTGATCCCACCGGAAAGAATGTTTCCGCGATCTGCTGAAACGTCCGGGAAGACAGCATGGGAGATTGTCGAAGGATGTGGTCGGTCACTGTTTTCGGAACTCCCGCGGGGAGATTCCCACTTCCCGCTTGAAGGCGACCGACAGGTATTCAACATGTTCAAACCCGACCCGCTGTGCAATTTCCGACAGGGTGAGTGTCGTTTCCATGAGCAGCTGGCGAACACGGGCGATCCGCAGACGGATCAGTTCCTGATGCGGCGTGCGCCCCAGGAGTTTCTGAAATCGGCTTTCCAGAACACGCCTGGAGAGTGGAACATTCTTGAGGACATCACGGACATTGATTCCCTGATACGCGTGGAGCCGAATGTAGCGCAGTGCCATCGCGACATGCCGGTCGTGAATCGCCAGAATGTCAGTGGACTGACGGGTTTCGACTCCGATCGGCCGAATCAGGTGTCCTGTCGGAGGAATCGTTTCCCCGGCCATCATGCGATCCAGCAGAGAGGCCGCTTCGTAGCCGGTTCGATGGGTGTTGGGGATCACACTCGTCAGGGGGGGGAAGGCCAGGTCACACAGAAGACGGTCATTGTCGACCCCGATGACGGCAATCTCTTCCGGAACGGAGATCGCCAGCTCGCGACAGATTTCCAGCAGTTTCTGAGCCTTGATGTCATAGCTGGCGAAGATGCCGATCGGGCGGGGGAGTCGCTGAATCCAGTCTGACAATTCCTGCTTCTCCTGATTCCATGAAGATCCTGAGCCGGAATGTGTCATGTGCAGATGGCAGACTTTTCCTTCCTGTTGAATCAGACGGACAAAAGCGTCTCGGCGCCAGATCGACCAGTTGAACCGCTCATCTCCGCAGAACGCCAGATGATGGTAGCCTCGTTCCAGGAGATGCTCGGCCGCGAGGGCCGCGATTTCCTGATCGTCCGTTTCCACCCAGGGGAGACGCTCCAGTCGTCGGGCGGCGCTGACGTCGACGATCGGAACCGTCATCTTGGCGAGTGACCGGGCGATTTCGTCGTTCTCGACCCGGGCGATCATTCCATCCCCCTCCCAGCGGGAAAGCCATTTGGGAACTTCGGCGCCGCGTCCCTGTTCCGGAAGATAGATCGACCATTGGTCATGGGCCCGAATGTAACTCCGAATCCCTTCCAGGAGCCCGCGCGCATACGCGTTGGATGTTTCGATCAGGAGAGCGACGGTGCGGTGTCTCATGGGGAAAAAGAATATCCTGAAGAGGCGATGATATCGAGGCGATTATTGATTTGTTGCGTCAAATGCTGGAAATATTCAATAGACATGAGGTGTTTCAGGAGATCTTCGCGGGGAAATTTCTCATGTGGGTTGCCGCAATTTCTCATGGAGTTTTGTTGATCGTTGTTTACATTCACGGTGATGATCGAATGGTCGCGTCCAGAAAGCCGGCCGGCCGTCGTTTTTTGTCTCGTTGATTGCAGGACTTTTCATGACTCCGGTGACTCCGCTCGCTGAAAAACAGACTGCCACTTCAGAGTCGACACAAGTGGTCCGCATGGCCATGGTCGGATTGGGGTTCGGGGCGGAATTCATTCCGATTTATCAGCACCATCCTCAGGCGGAAGTGGCGGCAATCTGTCGTCGCAATGAGAAAGAACTGCACAGCGTTGGTGATCAGTTCGGCATCGCACAGCGTTACACACGATTTGAAGAGGTTCTGGCAGACCCGACAATTGATGCGGTCCACATCAACAGCCCGATCCCGGATCACGCCTGGATGTCATTGCAGGCACTGGATGCCGGGAAGCATGTCATGTGTACCGTGCCCATGGCGACCACCATCGATGAATGCCGGCAGATCGTGGAGAAGGTGCAGCAGACCGGCCTGAAGTACATGATGGCGGAAACGGTCGTGTACAGCCGGGAATTCCTGTTCATCAAAGAACTGTATGAGCAGGGGGAACTCGGGAAAATTCAGCATCTGGCCGCATCCCATCCGCAGGATATGGACGGCTGGCCGGACTACTGGAAAGACATGGTCCCGATGCATTACGCCACCCATGTTGTCAGCCCGTGCCTGGGACTGGTGAACGGGTTGGCAGAGTCTGTCAGCTGTTTCGGATCAGGCACCGTTCGTGACGAGATTGCGAAGCGGTCCGGAAACCGATTCGCTGTTGAGTCGTGCCATATCAAGTTGAAAGACAGTGACCTGACCGCGCACATCTGGCGCTGCCTGTACGACGTCGCTCGCCAGTACCGGGAAAGCTTCGACGTCTATGGGACCAGGCAGAGTTTCGAATGGACTCTCGTGGAAGGGCAACCGCACGTTCTGCATACCGCCAAGAAACCGGAACCGGAGATCGCACAGGCCATTGAAGTTCCAGACTTCGCGCATCGGCTGCCGGAACCGATCCGCCGGTTTACACAGCCTCAGGAAATTCACGACGCGGAACATCTGTCGTTTCTTCAAGGGGGGGGGCATGGGGGATCTCACCCGCACCTCGTTCATGAATTTGTCAGCGCCCTGATTGAAGACCGCGATCCCTGGCCGAATGCCCGGCAGTCCGCGAACTGGACCTGCGTCGGGATCTGTGCGCATCAGTCTGCACTGCAGGGGGGCATTCCCATTTCTCTGCCTGAGTTCACTTTCTGACATGCAATTTTGTTGCATTCTTTGTGTTGATCACTTCCTCCCTTTTCCCTTCTGTCTCGAGGTGATGGGTGGAGCAACGTCGAAAAATGGGGACGACGTGGGCGGTTCGTTCCAGGTGATTTCTGGTGTTGCGTGAAACAAGCGAACCGCTCGACCGCCGTCTCGCCTGTCTGTCGAGGAACCGCGAGCGGAGCTTCGTGTTGAGTGCATTCCCAGGCCGGAGCCTGGGAACGAGGGACGTGTTTGTTGAAGGAATGAGATGATCCGTTGTTTGCTGCTTTTCACCGTCTCTCTCTGCTGTTTTCATTCCCTGTCTGCGCAGCAGCTTGAAATCCCCCGGCGTCATGATCGTCCGCCCGGTCCTGCGATTTCTGCGACCGAAGCGGCTGCCCGAATGACGGTTCCCGAAGGGTTCACAGTCGAAGTGGTGGCCGCCGAACCGGACGTGGTGAATCCGGTGGCGATGTGTATTGATGAAAAAGGACGGTTCTGGATCACTGAAAGTTTCGAGTATCCACGCCGTGAACCGGGGCCGGGCCGAGATCGAATCAGAGTTCTTGAAGACACTGACGGTGACGGAAAAGTCGACAAGGTCACGGTGTTTGCCGAAGGGTTGAATATCCCGTCGGGGATTGCCGTCGGACATGGGGGTGTCTGGGTCTGTAATGCCCCGGATCTGTTGTTCCTGCAGGATACCGACGGCGACGGCAAAGCGGATCGCACCGAAGTGATTGTCACCGGCTTTGGTCGGACGGATACCCATGAGCTTCCCAACTCACTCACCTGGGGGCCGGATGGCTGGCTGTACGGGCTCAACGGCGTCTTTAACTATTGCACGGTGACCTATCCCAAAGAGAATCCGAACTACACCGCCGATCAGAAGAGTCTGGATTTCACCTGTGCCCTGTTTCGTGTTCATCCGCGGACGAAGAAGTTCGAGCTCTATGCAGAGGGGACCAGCAATCCCTGGGGAGTGGCTCTCAATCCTGCTGGTGACTTTTTCGTTTCCGCCTGCGTGATTGATCACCTCTGGCATCTCGCGGAAACCGGGTACTACATCCGTCAGGGGGGGCCGTATCCTCCGTATACCTGGCCGATCCGTTCCATCGTCGATCACAAGCATCAGAAGGCCGCGTACTGCGGGATCACCTGGTTCGATTCGGATGTTTACCCGGCGGAGTACCGGAATGTGCTGCTGATGGGGAATATTCATGGCGGTTGTATTAATGCCGATCGGATTGAGCGAACCGGATCGACGTACCACGGAATTCCGCATCCCGGTTTTCCAGCGAAGCCGGATGCCTGGAAAGAGGATCAGTACGGGGTCATTGCGAAAACAGGGGACGCCGCGGCTCCGAAACTCGCCGATTTTCTGACGGCGAATGACTCCTGGTTCATGCCGGTGGTGCAGAAGACCGGCCCGGACGGTTGTCTGTATGTTCTCGACTGGTATGACCGCTATCACTGCTATCAGGATGCCAACGCCGACCCCGAAGGGATTGATCGGGCGAAAGGGCGACTCTACCGGGTCCGCTATCAGAACAGCCCGCACGCGCGCCCGTTTGATCTCAGCCAGAAGAGTGGATCCGAACTGATTTCACTCCTGCTGAATGGACGGAATGAGTACGAACGGGAAACGGCACAGCGGTTGCTTGTCGAGCGACTCATGATTCAAAGCGACCCCCTGGTGCTGCAGGAACTGAAGCAGGCCTTACGGAATCGGGAGCTCGCCGTTTCCAGCCGATTACGTGCCACCTGGGTCCTCGGTTCTGTGGGAGCGATTGATCCGTCACTGGTCACGACAGATGATTCCGATCTCTTCCGCTGGACGGCCCGATTTGCGGCGGAGTCGGTCCATGCGTCCGGCGGATCCGCGCTGGCATTGCTCGATGAATGGAAGGGGAAAGCCGCTCAGCCGCTTCCTCCGCAGGTTGCCAGGGAATTGGCATTACTGGCAGTGAAGTTCTCTCTGGATCGCCCGGATGCGGACAGTGGAACAGGAATGCACTGGGGACTGGCTCTGGCTGCTGAGTATCCCCAGGACAAGTTGATTCCTCAGATCGCCTGGCAGAACCTGCGGGCTTGTCTGGTGAGAGACGCATCTCCCTTTTCGAAGGAACTGTCATCGATTGTCGGCAGCCGGGGCATGCAGGGGTTGCAACCGCTCGTCTCTCGGGCGCTGCCGATTCTGTGTGATCAGTCATCTGCGTCTCCTGAAGCTCTGAAAGAGGTCCTGAAAATTGCTCAGTCTCACGCTGATCAGGAACTGCTGCAGAACGACTGTCTGTCCATTCTGGCGGATCGGATCAAGCAGAAATCTCTGTCGCCGGAGAAGGTGGCCGCCTGCCGGGAATTCATTTCCCGTTCCCGCGAGAATCCCCGTTTGCAGCAGCGGGCCACGGTTCTGGATGCCGTGCTGGGGGATGCCGGGGCACAAGCAGAATTGCGCGTCCGGTTCACAGATTCCTCGCAGGGGGTGCCGGTTCGACTGGAATCTCTTCAGGCTCTGGTGGCCGCCGGCGATCAAGGTGTGTTGAAGAATGCGTCCGAAGTCTTGTCGGGAAAAGCTCAGCCGAAAGATCTGCGGCTGGGGATCATCGAGAGTCTCGGCCGGTTGAATCATCAGGATGTGGCGAATGTCCTGTTGTCGTCATTCTCAACATATGAACCGGACCTGAAGCCGCGGGTCATCGAAGTGCTGACACAACGCCCAGGCTGGAGTGTCGCCCTGTTCGGTGAGATCGAATCCGGGAAGATCGACAAAACGCTGGTGAACCTGAACCAGCTGATTCGGGTGAAGAACTTCAAGGATCAGGCGCTGCAAACGCGATTGAATGCGCTCTACGGAACGATTCGAGAGAACGCCCGGTCGGACCGGCAGGGAGTCATCGGAAAGTATCGGGACTTCCTCCACGGAACGCCTGGAGATCCGGTGGCCGGAGTGATTGTCTTCAATCGGGTCTGTGCTCAATGTCACAAGATGTACGGTGAAGGAGCAGACGTCGGCCCGGATATCACCCGGAACGGACGCAACAACTGGGATCAGTTGATGCAGAATGTCTTCGATCCGAGTGCCGTGATCGGGCCCGGTTATCAGGCCCGTATGATCGCCACGTCAGACGGTCGGATTCTCACCGGGCTGCCGGTGGAAGACACCGCGGAGAAAGTGGTGCTGAAAATTCAAGGGGGAAAACTGGAAACGATTGCCCGTGAAGACATCGAAGCGGACAAGCTCAGCGAACTCTCGATGATGCCGGAAGATGTTGAGAAGCTGATGACCCCGCAGGAACTGGCGGATCTCTTCGCCTATCTGGCACTGGACCGTCCGCCTGAGGACCCGGACGCCAAGATTCTCTCAGGGGCTCCGGCCCAGAAACGGCGGAAGTGAATGGTGTGACCACGCCGTGCGGGCCGCCACGGTGCATGCGCGGGGTGAACCCACTGGAGCATCAAACCTGACATGACAGAGTGGTCACACCACCCCCTTTGGAGACCGATTTCCAGTCGCTCTGGCCACCTGGAATCGGTCTTCGAAGTCCAGACGACTTTTCACCGGGGAGGTCGACTGCCATACTCAACTGGAGTGGCGGCGCTGATCGCCCTCATCTGTGCGGCGCTGTCGACGCGATTCTTGAAGTCTGTGGCATGTCTTTCATGACGGTCTTGTCCCGGTGTCTGTCCAGTTTGCTGATCGGAGTGGTCCACCTGTACCGGTTGACCCTGCGGTGGGTCCTGGGAGGGCGCTGCCGGTTCGAACCCTCCTGCAGTGAATACTTCATTCAGGCGGTCCGGAAATACGGGCCGGTGCAGGGGGCATTCAAGGGGCTCTGGCGAATCTGCCGATGCCAGCCATTGTGCCGGGGGGGGGAAGACCCACCGTGACAGGGCACCGGCAGTTCTCTATTCGGAATAATCCGCATACCTGGTGTGGCGGGCGGATCTCCGGAGGAGTTGTGGCATTCCCCGGCGGTTCCATAAGGGGAATCGTCGGGAAGATGCCGAAGATGAGGAGGGAATTGAGAGAATTCCAACAGCGGCGGATTGCGCCTGTTGACAGCGCAGAAACCGGAGTCGTAGGATGATCTTTCCAGAATTTCCTCCCTTCTCCAGGCGGAAGATCAAACACCCTTCACGGATGATTTTGACGAAAACCCAGAATTCCCCTCGACAGTGACCTGAATTCACCGGTGCAACCGGGGCCGGACTGTTATGACCAAAATCGGTAAAATCCTCGCTGTCTTTATCGCCGCGACCAGTCTGGCGTTTGCGGGATTTGCGATTGCAACCGTCTTTGGCGGTCCGGATTGGATCCAGATGACCAGAGCCGGTTATCTGGATTACTACAAGTTCAGCCAGGGGGGAGCACCGGATTACATCTGGACGGCGACCCGGCTGGCGGATGGGTCTCAGGTGGCGACCTCCAAGCGGCTTCCGGAAGTCCTGACGAAAGTCCTGGACGAAGTGTCACAGAAGAATCAGGAAGTGCTGACGGAGCTTTCGGACCGGGAACCGAACCTGCAGACACGGGTCGATGCACTCACGCGTGCGAAAGCCGCTGACGAAATTGCCCTGCAAGCCTATGACGCACGTCAGCGCGAGCGTCTGAAAACGACTCGAAAAGCCGAGGCCGATCTCGGCACTCGGATTCTGGAAGTGACCGATGCCGCAATCAAGGTCGAAGAAGTCACGGCGGCCCGTCGGGAAGATGTCTTTCGTTTCCAGCAGCAACTGGCAGAAGTGCGGGGAGATGATTTCCGCCTTCAGGAAATTCGCCGGCAGCTGGAAAGCCTGTTGATTCAGTTTCAAGGGGATGAGCAACGCGCCCGTGCCCGTGAAGGTTTGCTGAAAGAGCAGTTGAAGTAAATTGAAGTCGGTTGTTCCGCGAATGCTGTCAAGGGGATTTCGAGAGCCTGGCTGTCGGTCCCTGAACATCATTGATCCTGATTCGCACATCCCCGCCTGAGCGGAGTGAGAGATGTCCTACGTCGGTAAAATTCTGGTCGTCGTGCAGCTGGTTCTGAGCCTGCTGTTTATGACATTTGCCGGTGCGGTGTTCACGGTGCATCAGAACTGGCGTGCAAAATATCTGCAGTCCGAGAACACGGTGAAGAAGACCCAGGGAGAACTGGAAAACTCCCGGGGGGAGCTCGCCACGGCCAAACGTGATTTCGAAACGAATCTCTCGGTTCAATTGCAGCGCGCCAACGCCCTGGAAGCCAAGAACCAGACTCTGGATGTGCAACTGGCGGAACTGACCACACGAGTCGATCAACTGCAGCAGCAGCGGGCCACTCAGACGGGACTGGCTGAGCAGAAAGCGGCCGAGGCCTCCTTCCGGCAGGACGAAGCTCAGAAGCAGCGTGTGGAAAACACGAAAATGCAGGCTCGACTGGATGAACTCGCCGCGGAAAACCGTGAACTCCGGGACAAGCTGTTTGTTGGTGAAGAATCTTACCGTGCCTTGAACAAGACCTATGAATCCGGACTGCAGAAACTGGCATTCCTGACGCAGGTCGTTTCAAAAGCCGGACTGGAAACCAACCCGGAAGTGGTCGCCCGACAGGCGGCTCCCGCTCCTCCGGTGGATGGTCTGGTGACGAAGACCCGCAAGAATCGGACAAACCGCGTGGAGTTCGTCGAGATCTCCCTCGGGTCTGATGACGGACTGGTCAAAGGCAACGAGATGGACGTCCTGCGAATCCATGGGCAGGAACGGTCCGAATGGCTCGGACGAGTCCGGGTTGTCGAAGTCGGCCCGAACTGGGCTGTCTGTGAAGTTATTCTGCCGTCCAAGAACGGCATTATTCAGGAAGGCGACAATGTCACGACGAAGCTCCGCATCTGAAGATCCGACGCCAGATATCTATGTGGGATTGCTGTTCGTGGCCGTAGGCGCCCTGTTGACCGGAATCGTCTTTCTGGCACTGGAGCTGAACAGCTACGGCTGGCAGTTCAACTGAGCGAACAGACCTGAGGCCGTCACTCTGACCGGGAAAAATCTGGTCAGGTGCCGGGCTTAGAGAGATGAATACGACGGGATGAATACGACCGGCATCCGCAGCGAGCGACCTGTTCAGACAGGGGGCTCGCTGTTTTCATATGGTCCGCAGAAGTTCGACGCCGCAGGTCACTCGGAAGTGGACATGATCCCTCCGTCAGGTCTCATGGCTTCTCTTCAATGCCGCAACTGCAGATCATCTGCCCGCAGCCGGGGCAGCCGTTTCCGTACTTCTCCTGAACGGCCTTCTCGAGGTCGACGCCGGCGACGTTGGCGATTGTCGCCAGCCAGGCCAGGACGTCAGCGAATTCATAGGCCAGTTCCTGTGGGGTCCCTTCCCGCAATGCGGCGGCCAGTTCTCCGACTTCTTCCATGAGCCACATGAATGTGCCGTCGACTCCCCGCTGTTCGTCTTTCGAGGAGTACATCGTCCGGATCAGAGATTGCAGTTCGGTCAGTGTCATGGAGATTCGGTCGCGGGTGGTGGTGAGGAGGAATGGAATGTGGGTGATCAGAAATCTGCGTTCTTGGGAGTTCTCGGGAATGGAATCACGTCGCGGATGTTCTGCATGCCGGTCAGCAGCAGGATCATGCGTTCCAGCCCCAGCCCGAAACCGGAGTGCGGCACCGATCCATAGCGGCGTAAATCGAGATACCACCAATAGGGTGTCGCATCGAGTCCCGTTTCCACCATTCGCTGTTCGAGGATGTCGAGACGGTGTTCGCGCTGGCTCCCTCCAATGATTTCTCCGACGCGGGGAACAAGGACATCCATCGCCCGAACCGTCTGTCCGTCGTCGTTGCAGTACATGTAAAACGGCTTCAGAGAGCGGGGGTAGTTGTACACGATGATCGGCTGTTTGAAGTGGTCTTCGGTCAGCCAGCGTTCGTGTTCTGCCTGCAGGTTCGAACCCCAGGTGACCGGGTACTCCCATGTCTTTCCGGAAGAGGTCAACAGATCGACGGCCTCTGTGTAGGAGACCCGTTTGAACTCATGGTCGAGAATGTTGTGCAGTGTCTGAAGAACCGTCTGGTCGATCCGGTCATTGAAGAACTGCATGTCTTCCGGGCACTGATCCAGGCAGGATTTCACAACAAACTTGATGAAGTCTTCCGCGAGCTGCATGTCATCCGGAAGTTCATAGAACGGAGCTTCCGGCTCAATCATCCAGAACTCGGCCAGGTGACGCGTGGTGTTGCTGTTTTCGGCACGAAACGTCGGCCCGAAGGTGTAGACCGGACCGACAGCACTCGCAAAGATTTCTCCTTCCAGCTGGCCGGAGACCGTGAGCGACGCCTTCTTGCCGAAGAAATCCTCTTCGTAATTCAGTTCGCCCGGTTTGAATCCACGGGCTTCCCGTTCCGCGTCAAGGAGAGTTGTGACGGTGAACATCTCACCGGCTCCTTCACAGTCGCTGGTCGTGATGAGCGGAGTCTGAACGTAAAGGAATCCTCGTTCCTGGAAGAACTGGTGAATGGCGCGGCAGACACAGTTTCGCACCCGGGCAATGGCTCCGAAGGTGTTGGTTCGAGGACGCAGATGTGCGATCTCACGCAGGAACTCGAAACTGTGTCGTTTCTTCTGCAGGGGATACTTCTCGGCATCAGCGGTTCCGAGCAGTTCGAAGGACCGGGCATGCAGTTCCACCCGTTGATTCGCACCTGGAGATTCTTTCAGTTCTCCGGTGACGCGCAGGCTGGCGCCGGTGGTGATCTGCTTCAGTGTCTCGGCATAGCCGGGGACGGTGTTGTCAATCAACACCTGCAGGCCGGTCATGCAGGAACCGTCATTCAGTTCGACAAAAGAGAAGCCCTGTTTCGAGTCCCGTCGCGTCCGGACCCACCCGGCCGTGGTGACCTGTGAGCCTGGGGTTCCCTCTTTGAGCAGCAGAGCAATTCGTGACGGCAATGCGGACATTTCCAGTTCCTTGGGCAGACCTGATTTCCGTCAGCTGAGTCGACATGCCAACTGCCGGAACGGAGATGTTAAAGAATGGCCACCGGAAGATGAACAGCAACTCCTGAAACGGAGTTTGTGTCGTAAGTTGTTGTTGTGTTGAGTGTTGCTGCTTTTTGTGTGGCGGCGTTGTCAATGGTCGATGATTCGATGCGGGCGGCCGGATTCGGATTTCACTTCGCAGTTCAAGGGGTTTTTGTTGATTTTGTGTGTGAAAAACTGGTATTTTGTCGAGTTGCCGTTTGGATTTTGAGTGGGATCGGTTGGGGAATCGTTTCTGTTGAAGACCCTGCGGCACGGTGGTCTGTGAGACGCCGAGCGCTTGTGGCACGGAGGGGATGGGGTTGCCCTGGCAGATGCAATGACGCATTGAACGGTGGAAACGCCGAATTCCCGGAGTCTGGTCCTGTGCGATGCTGAGATGGCATCACGATCCGGACAGACCGGGTGGAACGAATGACGTCTTGCCGGACTGGGATGTCCGTCACTGTACAGGTTCACGCAGGATAGAGAATCCGCATGGCGTATTTGCTTGAGGGTTATCAGGTCAATCAACCGACATGGTTTTACCTGTCGATGTTGTTGATCATCGCTGTCTACTTCCGCTTTACGCGACTCATCTCTCTGCGGAATGTGGATCTGGCGCTGTTGTTGTCGGCCTCGCCGGGACTGTTGTTCGTCGAAGCCGAAATTCCCGCGCTGCGAGTCATGGGCTACAGCTGGCTGTTTGTCGTTGCCTGCCTGTTCCTGGTCCGGCTGTTTGTCGATCCGGCACTGAGTCGGCGTCCTTATCTGGGGCAGAATCTCAATTCACAGGGAATGGGCTTCCTCTGTTTTTCCGCGTTTGCGTTCCTGATGACGCAGGCGATTACCAGTGTGCTTCCGGATGCCTCTCAGGCGACGATGGAACAGACAGAGCGGTTGCTGAATCGCGTGGCGTCTGAGCCGCCGTCTGCGGAAAATGTTCCGAGTGCCGGGCCTGCCGCTCCGTTGCTGCTGTCGCCGGCGGTGTTGATGTTCCAGCAGCTGGCGGCACGCATCATGGCCATCGTGGCTCACACGGCCGTGATTGCCGGGCTCTGGTTTGTCGGGCGAAACCTGTTTGCCGACCGCAATCTGGGACTGGCGATGGCCACCCTGTACCTGTTGTTGCCCTGTACGGCATACAACGTCGGGGAATTCAATCACGTGTTGCCGGCGGCGCTGATCGTCTGGGCGTTCGTCTGCTTTCGAAAGCCGATTGTGTCCGGCGTGCTGCTCGGGCTGGCCTGCGGGACATTGGCGTTCCCGGTCTTTCTGCTGCCAATCTGGGCTGCGTTCTATGGGCGAAGAGGAGCAGGGCGGTTTGTGCTGGCGCTCGCCTGTGTCGCGATCGTGCTGGTCGGAAGTCTGGCGATGACGTCGACCGATTCCGACTCCTTCGTCCAGACGACGATCGGTTCCGTCAACGTGGCCCTTCAGGCCTTGTCGGGGGTTCATCAGGAAACAGGGTTCTGGGGAACGCTGGGATACCTGTCTGTGTATCGTCTTCCCATGATGGTGGCATACTTCATCATGCTGACGGTGATGACCATCTGGCCGAAAGACCGCACGGTGGAAGTCCTGCTGGCACAATCCACGGCAGCCATCGTGGGGACCCAGTTGTGGTATACCGCGGAAGGGGGGGTTTATCTCCTCTGGTATCTGCCGTTGATGCTGATGGTGGTCTTCCGCCCGCGACTGATTCACCTGCGTGCTCCGTCTGGAGAAGAGGTCGCTTCGGAATCGCTGAGTGTCTCACCGAGCAAGGTGCCTGGCGTTTCGCCGGGTCGAACCGCAAATGTCCGGAATGCGTTTCTGTCCCGGTAAGAGATCGCAGGCTGCGGTGACTCAGATGCGCTTTTCCAGGATGCGTTTTTCCAGCGCCAGCAGCATCGGACCAGTTTCAGACGATGCTGTCTCTGGGACCGCTGTTTCCAGGAGATGGTGTCCCTGTCGTGCGGCGTCTGCCAGCCAGGCTTCCACGGTCAGGGCTTCGGTGTTGCCGCCGGGGTGTCCACGATAAACGACGACGCTGATGATTCCGCCAGGGCGAAGCAGTGTCAGTGCTGCGGAGAGTGCCTGCCGTGTGGATTCCGGCTGGGTGATGATCTGTTTGTTTCCGCCTGGGAGATATCCCAGATTGAACATCACGGCCGCGACGGTGCCATGCCGTGATCTCGGAATCCATGACAGAAGTTCTGCGTGATCTCCTGTCAGAATGTGAGCGTGCCGGATTCCGGCCGAGGTCAGCCGACGAAGACAGGCCTCGCAGGCATTCGCCTGCACGTCAATCGCGTACACCGTTCCGTTTGCCCCGGTCAATTCGGCAAGAAACAGGGTGTCATGTCCATTGCCGGCCGTGGCGTCGATGACGGTGTCTCCGGGGGACACAAACTGTCGGATCAGACGGTGCGCCTGTGTTGTTACTGGAACCATCGTTGCACATCGACTTCTGCAGGAATCGGTTTCTGGTCGAGCAGGGCAGCGGTCAGCAGACTGGCCATCCAGGGAGCCCAGAGTGAGCCTTTGGTTCCAAGACCATTCAAAATTCCGAGACGAGGAACTTCAGGATGAAAGCCGATGACCGGGCGAAAGTCGTGCATCGTCGGACGGACTCCGGCCCGTTGACTGATGACAGTGAACGGGAATCGGACGACCTCTTTCAGGCGGCGCAGCAGTTCTGTCCTGCCGGCCTGTGTGGGATTGGAATCCAGGCTGTCCCATTCAAACGTCGCTCCGACATGGAACTGGTGATCCCGGTCGGGAACCAGCCAGAGTCCATTGTGAATGACCCGGTGCTCGGAGATTCCCCCTGCCTGAATCGTCAGCATCTGTCCTTTTGCGGGATTGAAGCGGACCGCGCCGAACCAGTGGTGGTCGAGACGAAATCCCTGGCAGAAGATCAACCGGCTGGTGCTGAGTTGCAGGCGGGGCAGGGCAATCTGTTCGGAATCAATCCGCAGGTCTTGACTCTCGTCGATGGTTTCATTGCGAAAGGCCGAGATTGCCGTCAGCGACTGACGTGACGCCTCGAGATAGGCAGCGACATTCAACCGGGCGGCGTCAGGCTGTTCAAGGTCCCGGTCGTGATGAAAGAACCTGTCCCGACCCATCGGAGGGGAGGCACGACGCACTGGGATCGGTCGCCGTGCTGCCGCTTCGCGTGCGGAGACCCGTTCAAACAATTCTGAAGAGACACCGAGTCGAACCGCTGGAATCCGCGTGAGAAGTTCTGTCTGAGTTTGTCGTTCGACGTCCCGATAGAACTGTTCGGCGTGCGCCCAGGCTGTTTCCCAGCCCCAGGCAGGAATGAGCTTGGGACCTGACAGGGGGGTGATCAATCCGGCGGCCACATGCGACGCACCGGGAGTGTCATTGGCATTGATGACCAGAACTCGTTGTCTGCGCCAGCGCAACAGCCAGGCGAGCGTTGCGCCTGCCAGACCGTGTCCCACGATCACGACGTCGTAATGAGAATCTGACATTCAATGGATTGTTTCGATTCGATGCAGACGCGGCAATTCCACCCCCGTTTTTTTGAGAAATTCTTCACTGTGTGAAAATCACGAAATTCAGGGATCCGATGACTCAAGTGGTTCCGGTCGTTTTTTCGCAGTGGCCGGGAAATCTCTGCATCTGAGTGAAATCCTCATTCGCTCTTTGAAATTCCAAATCGACTCAGGTATGTTGGCGGATTGGCATCTCTCACTCGCTCTGCTGATGGATACTGCTGCATTCTCTATGGCTTCCGCTGCTGCTGATCATTCTCCGCTGTCCAATCTGTCCAGTTCTCCCTGTCTGCAGGGAGAACGTGTGGCATTTACTGGGGTTCTTGCATCCATGACTCATCATCAGGCTGCGGCACTGGTGGTGGAACATGGCGGAGCGGCGACCGATCACGTCAGCCGTCAGACGACGATGCTGGTCATCGGTGAAGAGGGGTGGCCGCTCGATGACAATGGTCAGCCGTCCGTCAAGCTGCAGCAGGTCGAACGCTGGCGGCGCGATGGTGTCGAAATACAGCTCATCACCGAAACGGTCTGGCTGGGACTGCTCGGACTCAATGATCAGCGGGAAGAAGTTCACCGGCTCTACACTCCGGCGATGCTGTCATCCATCCTCGGGCTGTCCGTGCATGTGATTCGGGGATGGGCTCGAGTGGGACTCATCCGTCCGGTGCGGATGGTGTACCGGCTCCCCTATTTTGATTTTCGGGAAGTGACATCGGCGCGGCGGTTAAATGATCTGCTGCAGTCCGGAGTTCCCCGTAAGGATCTGGAACAGAGTCTGCGCCGGTTGCCCGGTGTGCAGCGTGGCGATGAACGACCGCTCGAACAGTTGCAGATTCTCGCCCATCAGCTCGGGGTGGTGATTCGGGATGAACACGGGCTCGTGATGGCCTCCAGTGGTCAGCGTCTCCTGAAATTCGACGAACCCGATTCCACCTCGGAAGTCGAAGACGCCGATGACATGGAACCGTCGATCCGGTTCGCTCCGCTGGTGCCGTCGGAAGAGGAGCCGCGGGATTGGCTGATCGAAGGGTGTCGACTGTACGACGCCGATCGCCTGCACGAGGCTCTCACCGCGTTCCGGCGTGCGGCACTGGATTCTCCTCGATCGGCGGATGTTCACTTTCAGATTGGAGAATGTCTGTACCGGATGGGGCAGACCTCGGCCGCGCTGGAGCGGTATTACTCCGCGGTCGAGCATGATGCCGATTTTCTCGAAGCCTGGACGCAGATCGGTTGCCTGCATCGGGAACTTGGAGAACTCGCTCCCGCACGGCAGGGGTTTGAAAAGTCATTGAAGCTGCTGCCGGAGTATCCTGACGCCCACTTCCATCTGGCGGAGACACTCTACGATCTCGGAGAAGACGGGCTGGCACGGGTCCACTGGGAAGAATACCTGCAGCATGATTCCCGTGGCCCCTGGGCGGATATCGCCCGCCAGAGGTTGCATGGAGAACAGGTGTGATAGTGGAAGGAAAACAAAATCAGAAGAACCAAGAACCAAAGAAGAGATCGGGGGAAATGCTCTGTCTCATCTTCTTTGGTTCTTGGTTCTTCTGATTTTTATTTTTCCCCCTTCCCCTTCTTCTTCTGCATTCGCGTCAGCTTCTCATTGATGCGGGCGAACTGTTTCAGCCAGCGGTCATAATCCTGCGTTTTGTATGCGAAGAATTCCCCGACATCGGGATGGGGCAGAACAAGAAACTGCTCCAGGTGCATCGCCTGCAGCAGGCAGTCGGCAACCTGTTCCGGGGTGACGGAACTCACATGCAGAAACTGGTGGACCGGATCGCTCAGGTCCAGAAAGTCAGTGGCGACTCCGGCCGGACAGACACAGGAGACCCGAATGCCCTGCTTCTGGTAATGGACTGAGAGCCATTCCGCGAATGACACGACGGCATGTTTCGTAACGGAGTACGGCGCAGAACCAATTTCCGTCAGCAGACCGGCGGCCGATGAGACCTGCACGAGATACCCTTTGCCTCGTTCCAGCATCTGCGGCAACACGGCCCGTGCGGCGTAGACGTGGGACATCACGTTCACTTCCCAGAGACGCTGCCAGTCCTCATCCGGAACTTCCGCTCCTCCTTTGACGGTGATTCCGGCATTGGAGACGAAGATGTCGACTCCTCCGCATTCCGATTCCGCCAGCTTGACCGCCTGCTGGATGTCGACTTCTCGCGAAACGTCACACCGCAGTGATGACCCGTGGAGTTCTGCAGCCAGTTCGCGGGCGGCATGTTCATCAATGTCGGCGACGACGATATGTCGGGCCCCCGCCTGCTTCAGTCCCCGGCAGATCGCTTTGCCGATCCCATTGGCTCCACCTGTGACAATCGCCACGCAGTCCCGAACGTCCATGGGAGTTTCTCCTTGATTGCATCGTCCTGTACCCGCTGACCGCGGAATCCGCAGCACTTTTCCTCAACAAACTCTGCGACTTCGTGTTTCAGATCTCCGATTCGACGCGAGATTGTCGTTACGGAATGCCGCGAACGCTGAGTGGGATTGTCGCCTGCCGTTTCACACCCGTAATTCTTCGGCGGCACCGGTGAGATCGGCGGAGTACCGTTCCCGGATGGGGCCGATAATTTCCTGAACAAACTCATCGACCTGTTCCGGGCTGCGTCCGACGAACCGAATGGCATCGAGAGCACCGGTGAGATCCACTTTCGCGAACAGCGGGTCTCCCTGCAGTCGCTGCAGCAGATCATTGGTGCCGCCATGTTCTTTCACCTGGCGCGCGGCATCGACACTGTGGATTCGCACCTGTTCGTGCAGTTGCTGTCGGTCACCGCCGGCTTGAACTCCGGCCATCAGGATTTCCTCGGTGGCCATGAACGGCAGTTCTTCGGACAGGCGTCGGGCGATGACTTTCGGGTAGACGTCGAATCCTTCGGCGATGTTCCGATAGAGAATCAGCACGGCGTCGATGGCGAGGAACGACTGCGGGAGAGAGAGACGCCGGTTGGCGCTGTCGTCGAGTGTCCGTTCCATCCACTGGACGGCCGCTGTCTGGTCCCCGTTATCGGCGAGACTGATCGCGAACCGGGACAGGGCACACATCCGTTCCGCCCGCATCGGGTTCCGTTTGTAGGCCATTGCGGAAGAACCGATCTGTTTGTCTTCCTTCGGTTCCTCCATCTCTTTCCAGCTCTGCAGCAGCCGCATGTCACTGCCGAATTTGTGGGCGGTCTGACCGATGCCGCTGAGCGTTGCCAGGACCTGAGCATCGACTTTCCGTGTGTACGTCTGGCCGGTTACTGGGTAGGTTGCGGCGAATCCCATCTTGTCCGCGACCATACGATCCAGCTGCCGGACTTTCGCGTGATCTCCCTTGAACAGTGTGAGGAAAGTCGCCTGTGTGCCGGTGGTTCCTTTTGCTCCGCGGAACTTGAGTGTTGCCAGCCGATGTTCCACTTCTTCAAGGTCGAGCACCAGGTCATGGCACCAGAGAGTTGCCCGTTTGCCGACCGTGATCGGCTGGGCGGGCTGCAGGTGGGTGTATCCCAGGCAGGGGAGGTCCCGATACCGGGTGGCGAACGTGGCCAGCCGGTCAATCACCTGGACGATTCGTTTTCGCAGCAGCTGCAGGCTGGCACGGATCTGAATCAGTTCGGAATTGTCAGTGACGTAACAGGAGGTCGCCCCGAGATGAATGATTCCGGCCGCACTGGGACATTGATCGCCATAGGCATGGACATGGGCCATGACATCGTGCCGCACCTGTTTTTCGTATTTCGCCGCGACGTCGAAATCGATTGTGTCGACACTGGCCCGCAGTTCCTTGATCTGCTGATCCGTGATTTCCAGACCGAGTGACTGTTCTGATTCGGCCAGGGCGACCCAGAGTTTTCGCCACAGGGAGTGCTTGGTCTGAGCCGACCAGATGCCGCTCATTTCGCGGGAGGCGTAACGGGTATTCAGCGGTGTTTCGTAAATCGTATGGGACACGCGGGACGTCTCTGGTCGAAGTTTCGAATCGGATGAAGAGCGGGATACGGCCGTCAGACGGAACAGCACCGGTCAGATGCTTCCGGGTGGGGCGCTCTGTCCCTCTGTCGGGGTGACGGGATTCCTCAGGATTTTCCCGGAGGACACGGCGTCAGTCTGTGGAGACCTTTTCCGGCTCTCGTCACAATGTAGCGAACGAATTCGGATCTTTCATTGCAGTTTCTTTTCCTCATTCTGGTGCAAAAAGACGGTGTCACAAGGCCTCGCCACGAAAGTTGTCGGTGAATTGACCCGAGCGGGCTTTGTCGCTTACTGGGCAGGAGGTTGCGTTCGGGATCTCCTGCGGGGTGTTCCGGCGAAAGACTACGACGTCGCCACCAGTGCGACTCCGGATCAGGTCCGGCAGGTCTTTGGACGGCGGCGGACGCTGGCGGTCGGTGAGAGTTTCGGGGTGATCATCGTCCTCGGCGAAGATCGCAGTCGCGATCAGGTGGAAGTCGCCACATTCCGGGAAGAAGGGGGGTACACCGACGGGCGCCGACCGGGGCGGGTGTCGTTCTGTACTCCGGAAGAAGATGCCAAACGGCGTGATTTCACCATCAACGGAATGTTCTTTGACCCGTTGACCGAGACGGTCCATGATTTCGTCGGTGGAGCAGAGGACCTCCGACGCAAAGTCGTCCGGGCGATCGGGAATCCCCAGGAACGGATGACCGAAGACAAACTCCGCATGTTACGCGGAGTCCGGTTTGCGGCAGCTCTCGACTTTGAACTTGATGCCGCGACGGCGGACGCCATTCGCCAGATGAGTGCGGAACTCACTGTCGTCAGCGCCGAGCGGATTGCCCAGGAACTGCGGAGGATGCTATCCAGCGCGACACGGTTTCGTGCCGTGCAGATCTGTTTCGAACTGGGCCTGTTCAACGTGATCCTTCCGGAATTGACGGGGGGGGGGACGGACGCGGATCGCGTGCAACTGCTCGCGGTCCTGAATCGTCTGCAGACGGATCAGTTTGAAACGGCGTTCGCTGCGCTGGTTCGGCATGTTCCGCTCGATTCAGGACGCAAAGCCTCGCTGGCGACTTCCGGCAGTGTGAACAGTGCCTGCCTGCGGCTCAAGCTGTCGAATGACGAGACCGAACGAATTCTCTGGCTGCGGGCGAGACTGGGGCGTTTAAAGTCGCTGCCGGCAGAACCGATTGCCGCGCTCAAACGACTCGCCGCAGAACCTGACTGGAGGGAACTGCTGGAACTGGAACGAGCCATCGCTGAAGTGCTGAATGAAGACCTGAGTCCGTACTCATGGATCGACGAGACTCTCAAACAGATTCCCGCTGAGGAACTGAATCCGCCTCCGTTGTTGACGGGGCGGGATCTGTTACGGGAGGGATTTACCGCCGGCCCGCAATTCAAGACCTGGCTCGAACTGGTTCGGGACGCGCAGCTCAACGGAGAGATTCGAGACCGGGACGAGGCGATGAACTACATTCATCACCTGTCACAGCAGCCGAAGACGTAGATCCTGATTCCGGGGAGAGGGAGAATTCCGGGATCGGATTCTCGGCAACTCCTGTTGCGTCATGCCTGCGACAGCAGTTGCACGACGGGGCGGTTTGCTTCCGGGAACGTCATTTCCGTCAGGTCCGCGCGGGAGACCCATTGGAAGTTGCCGAGCAGCGGCGTTTCTGAAGAGTCACTCGGAGTGCATTCAAAGAAAAACAGTTCCACCCGTCCGTGGGGATAGTCGTGCAGAGTCTGAAAGAGTGGACGCCGGATGGAGACTTCCAGCCCGGTCTCTTCCCGGCACTCCCGGATGGTGCAGGCTTCCGGGGATTCGTCCGCTTCGCACTTTCCGCCGGGGAACTCATGCAGGCCGGCGAGTACCTGTGTTTTGTCTCGAATTCCGACCAGCACCTGATCGTTCTGCAGCACCACCGCGATGCCGATCCGTTTTGTTTCCACTGTCACATCCATGAAATTGACGAAGTCTGATTCAAAGTTCTGAAGATCGGATTTTTCTGTCCACCTGCACAGATCTGGTCCGGATGGTCTATCATGATGAGATCGTGCGATTGTGGAAACCGATCTTTTCCCCGTTTTCTTTCAGGTCAGCCTGCACATGCCAGTTGTTTCTCAGGGAGTTCCTCCAGATCCGGACGCCGTCGCGGAGCGGTTCAATGCCTTGTGTCAGGTGATTGCGAAACTGCGTTCCCCCCAGGGATGTCCCTGGGATCGGGAACAGACGATGAAATCGATCAAACCGTACACGCTGGAAGAAACCTACGAACTGCTCGAAGCGATCGACTCCGACGACAACGGGGCGATTCAGGAAGAACTTGGCGATGTGCTGCTGCAGGTGGTACTGGACTCCCAGATTGCCGCAGATGAAGCACGATTCTCGATTCTCGATGTGCTCGACGGAATCACACAGAAGATGATCTCCCGGCACCCGCACGTCTTTGGTGATGCGGTTGCGAAGACGGCAGCGGACGTTCGGGCGCACTGGGAGCAGGCCAAAAAACGGGAGAAGAAACGGGATTCGCTTTTCGACGGAATCCCGCCGGATCTGCCGGCACTCGCCCGGGCCGCGCGCATTACCAAAAAGGCGGCCGGAGTCGGCTATGACTTCCCGCAGCGGGAGATGCTTTTCGACAAGCTGCGGGAAGAACTTCAGGAACTGCTGCAGGAACTGTATCCCGACGGGAAGGAACCGCAGATTCCGGCGAGTGTTGACGGTCCTGTCATTCCTGACGTCCACATCTCCGACCCCGCTCTCTTGAGTCGTGTTGAAGGAGAACTCGGGGATCTGCTGTTTGTGGTTGCGAACATCTGCCGTCGCTGGGGAGTGAATCCCGAGGAAGCGCTGCGTCGTTCGAACGCCAAGTTTGCCGCCCGATTCCAGTTTATCGAACGTCAGCTGGCCGCGCAGGGACGGTCCCCTGCCACGGCCTCACTGATGGAGATGGAAGAACTGTATCAGCAGGGGAAGAGGGAAGAGAAGGGGTTGAAGGTTGAAGGGTGAAAGTTGTTATTTTTGGGGCTGGAGGTGTTTGTCGAACCAGTTCAGCATCGCTTCCTGCATCTGGACGAGTTCAATTCCTTTGAATCCATGCCCGGCTCCTTCGATGATCAGCAGGTCATGGGCCACACCGGCCGCTTCGTAGGCTTTCGCGAGCCGTTCAGAGTGGTCCGGCGGAACGAGGTCATCTTTCCCCCCGTGAATGATCATCGCCGGGGCATCGTCGGACGTCACCTGCAGCAGCGGTGAGAACAGGGTCACCTGATCTTCCGGAATCTGCATGGCCGTGAACCGCTCTTTCAAGTGCATCAGATCCTGAAGCTTTGTCGGCGCGACCACGGGAGCGGCGGCGGCAATTCGGCTGCTGACCCGATCCACCGGATCCGGAGAGTCTTGCTGTCCGTCGTCACCAGTCGTCGCCAGAACCAGTGTCAGATGGCCCCCCGCACTGAACCCGAAAACGCCGATGCGGTGGGGGTCGATTCCGTAGTCATCCGCATGCAGCCGGATAAAGCGGACAGCACGCCGCACGTCCGAGACGGCATCCGGAATTTTGAAATACGGGGCACTCCCGTGTCGAACCAGTATCAGCGTGTAGCCTTTGTCGACGGCGGTTTCCCAGAGGTTGGGAGTCTGTCGTTTCTCTTTGACGTACTGTTCGACGGGAGTCCAGTTCGAGAACCAGCCCCCGCTGACGATGAACAGCAGTGCGGCCCCGTTCTGCTCTTTCGGCCGGATGACGTCATAGGTCAGCGCCATTCCGGCTTTGTGCCCGTAAACGACATCGGTCGTGACGGTGAAGTCCCCGGCCTGGCCGATGATCGGACAGGCGAGGGAAATCAGAAACAGGAGTGCGAGGAGGGGACTTCGGGAGGGACGTGGCATCTGAAATTCCGTTCTGGTGGAAGAGGGAAATTACTGATTTCGGATCCCCAGGCGGGGCATCAATGTGAGGGTTTCACCATTTCGCAGCAGTGTGATACGGGCGGTCTGACCGGGGAATCGTCGTCCGATCAGTTCTGTCAGCTGTTCAATGCTGGTGATCCGGTCTCCCTGAAAGGTCAGGAGCACATCACCGGCTTTGAGACCTTCTTTGTCGGCAGGGGATCCGGCAATCACCCGTTCGACGAGGAGACCTTCTCCTGATGTTGCAGGGACTCCGGTCACACCCAGGTACGCTCCGCTGTGTGAGCGGAACTCTTCAGAATTCAGCAACCGTTTCCAGTCACGGGTGAAGACGTCGATCGGGACATGGATATTGAATTCGGTACTCTCCCCGATACGGGTGTTGATTCCAATGACTTCCCCCCGCATGTTGAAGAGTGGCCCGCCGGAATCTCCGCCGACGAGTTCACAGTCGGTCTGGACGATCCATTCATTTTCAAAGACGACCTGACCGAATCGCAGGACGACTCCCCGTTCTTTCTGATATCCGCCGGGATGTCCCAGCACGGCACACCAGTCCCCGGCCTGAGCGGCGGTCTGGGCGACGGGAGCGGCGGGCCAGTCGGTTCGATCGGCGTCCACGAATCGGACAAGTGCGCCATCCAGCGTGGTGTTGCGGCCCAGAGAAATGCCGTTGTGCCGGTGGCCGTCCTGGGTGAGAATTGTCACCGGTCGGCCCGGCGGACCGACCACGTGAGCGGCCGTCAGAATGATGCCGTCACGCGACACGATGACGCCTGATCCCTGGCTCCCTCCGCGACCTCCCAGTGAAAGATGGACTGTCGACTCCGCCAGTTTCGGAAACAGGGCGGTGACGTGATCTTCAATCGCTTTGAGTTCGACGACGGTCTTCGGGGCGCGCTGCTGAAAAACCGCCGGGAGGGGAGATTCATTCCCCTGCAGTGTCCGGTAAGACAGGGCTGGCGTCGCTGTCGCGACTGCCGGCGTTGAGGATTGGGCAGTTTTTGTCTCCTGGGCGATCAGTGAGGAGCCCGGCTTCAGGGCGAAAATGAGGAGTCCTGTCCAGGTAAGGCAACGGACGAAGCAGGGGCGAACAGTCATGCAATTTCCGTCCATACAATTCCCGTTCTCTGTGCCAGAAGAGTTCACCAGGAGGCCCGGCTTCAGGGGCCTGGAGAGAAATTCTCGCCCGAAAGTGTGGTGGCGTCAATTGTTTCGTCAACAGATGTTGTGCAGAGGTGAAGGAGCCACGTTGGAATGCTGAGTCGAGAAGACCGATTCGGTGGCGTTCTGCGGGAGCCGTGCCGGACTTCGGCGGGTGACTCTACATTCATTTCGGGGACTGCTACACTGCAGGATTGTGCGCCGGGGGTGAAATGCCTGCGGACTGTGTTGTTGTTTCATTGTGTTGTCCATTCGGGAATTCGAAATGTCGGTGACGGCCGTTGTCGGTCTGCAATGGGGTGATGAAGCCAAGGGAAAGATTGTCGACCTGCTGACAGATCAGCATGAAGTCGTCTGTCGTTACCTCGGCGGAAACAATGCCGGTCATACCGTCATGTTTGGCGGCAAGACCTATAAGCTGTCTCTGCTGCCTGCAGGGATTCTCCGCCCGGGCGTGACCTCCGTCATTGCGAACGGAGTGGTCATCAATCCCAAGGCGCTGCTGGGAGAGATTGATTCGATCCGCAAGCAGGGGGTCGAAGTGGGCCAGCTCCTGATCAGCGATCGGGCACACGTGATCTTCCCGTACCATCTCGTCGAAGAAGCCGGACTGGAAAAGGCCCGCGGCGCGAATGCCATCGGCACGACGATGCGCGGGATCGGGACCTGTTACCGGGACAAGATCGGTCGGACCCATGCGATCCGGATGGGAGATCTCTATCGCCCGCAGTTCTTCAAAGAGCGTCTGCAGGAAGTGGTTGCTCAGAAGAAACTCATCGTCAAAGCGCTCGATCCGTCCGCAGAGATTCCGAGTGCGGAGGAGATTTACGAAGAGTACAGCCGGTATGCCGAGCAGTTTCAGGGTCAGGTGATCGACACGACCGCCTATCTGCATCGGGTACTCAAAGACAAGAAGAGTCTGATGTTCGAGGGAGCGCAGGGGAGCCTGCTCGACATCGATCACGGCACTTTCCCGTATGTGACGTCGTCCAACAGTTCCGGTTGCGGCATCCAATCGGGAAGCGGCGTGCCGTCCCGTTATATCGACCGTGTTATCGGAGTGGTCAAAGCCTACACGACCCGCGTCGGTGGCGGTCCCTGCCCGACAGAACTGGTCAATGAAATCGGTCAGCACATCCGTGACGAGGGGCGCGAATACGGAACCGTGACAGGGCGTCCGCGTCGGTGCGGCTGGTTCGATGCCGTCGCGACCGGGTACGGGGCCCGCATCTCCGGAATCGACTGTGTTGCTCTGATGCTGCTGGACGTCCTCAGCAAACTCGACGAGCTCCAGATCTGCGAGGCGTATGAGATTCATGGGGAACGGACGACCGATTTCCCGAGTCATCTCGATGATCTCGCTGTCGCCAAACCGATTTACCGCACGCTTCCCGGCTGGAAGAAAGATGTTACCGGTGTCCGGAAGATGTCCGAGTTTCCGAAGGAAGCCCGGGCGTATATCGACACCGTGGCGGAACTGCTCGAAGCAAAAGTCGGCTTCGTGTCGATCGGCCCGGATCGGGAACAGACGGTGATTCTGTAATCTGTGGATTGGGATGTCACGGGAAGAATTGCGTCACCCGATTTTCGATGGGACCCTGCAGGTGTCCTTCTCCCCTGAAGGGAGAAGGTGGCCGCAGGCCGAATGAGGGGACATGCGTTGCCAGTGGCCGCTGTGCTGATGGATTGAGCCGCACCCCCGGCCCTCTTCCCTCGGGGGAGTCGGGAAGACATTGCGGCGGCCGCTTCCGCTCAGCGATTCCCTGTCTTGTGAGGCTCTGGCCGGATCATTCGCTCGGCGGCGGGTTTGTCCATTCGGAGCCACCCTCTATGATTGGATGGTATGAATTCCACTGAAACTCAACTGCGTGATCTTCTCTCCCGTCGGATTTTGCTGCTCGACGGGGCGATGGGGTCGATGATCCATCAGTACAAGCCGACGGAAGCGGATTATCGGGGGAAGCTGTTCCCGAACCATCCGATCGATCTGCTCAATGCGAGTGATGTTCTCGTTCTGACGCAGCCGCAGATGATTCAGGAGATTCACCGGAAGTACCTCGAAGCGGGTTCCGACATCATTGAGACGAACACCTTCGGGGCGACGTCGTTGATGCTCGAAGAATTTCATCTCGCCGAGTACGCCCGGGAGATGAACCGCAAGGGGGTCGAACTCGCCCGACAGGTCGCCGACGAGTTCACGAAGAAGAATCCGGACAAGCCCCGATTTGTCGCCGGAAGTATCGGGCCAACGAAATTCCAGTTGTCGTTCAACGCCGATCAGCCGGGCTATCGTCCGGTGACGTTCGACAGGATGGTGGAATCCTACGCCGAGCAGGTGCAGGGGATGCTCGACGGCGGAGTCGATCTCCTGTTGCCGGAGACCTCGTTCGACACGCTCAACATGAAGGCCTCGCTGTATGCGATTGATCAGGTTTTTCGCGAACGGGGAACGACTGTCCCGGTCATCTGTTCCGGAACCATTTTCAATGGGGGAGTGACGCTGACCGGACAGACGCTCGAAGCGTTTCTGGTCTCCGTCGAGCACTTCCCGCTGCTGGCCGTGGGGATGAACTGCGCGCTCGGTCCAAAGCAGATGCGCGAGTTCGTCGAACAGACCAGCAACTGGGCGAACTGTCATATCAGCTGCTATCCCAACGCCGGGATGCCGGACGGGATGGGGGGCTTCGATTCCAATCCTCAGGAGTTTGCCGGAGTGATCCGGGAGTTCGCGGCGAATGGCTGGGTGAATATCGTTGGCGGCTGCTGCGGGACCACGCCGGAGTACATTCGCGCCGTGTCGCAGGCGATCGAAGGACTCCCTCCCCGCCCGGAAGTCCGTCACCCGCGAATGTCGACTTACAGTGGTTCCAAGCTGCTGGAGCTGCGTCCGGAATCGAACTTCATGATGATCGGGGAACGGACGAACGTGACCGGATCACGAAAGTTCGCCCGCCTGATCCGTGAGAAGAAGTATGAAGAGGCGCTGCAGATTGCGGTCAGTCAGGTGGAAGGGGGCGCCAACGTCATCGACGTGAACATGGATGAAGGGATGCTCGACAGCAAGGAGGAAATGGTTCATTTCCTGAACCTGCTGGCTGATGAACCCAACGTCAACAGTGTTCCGGTGATGGTGGACAGTTCGAAGTTCGACGTTCTTGAAGCCGGGTTGAAGTGCCTGGCCGGGAAAGGGATCGTCAATTCGATCAGCCTGAAAGAAGGGGAAGAGAAGTTCCTCGAACAGGCCCGGCTGATTCGCCGGTACGGGGCCGCGGTCGTCTGTATGGCCTTCGATGAAGAAGGACAGGCCGTCACAGCAGACGAGAAACTGCGGATCTGCAAACGGTCGTACAAACTGCTGACAGAACAGGCGGGATTTCCGCCGGAAGATATTATCTTCGATTCGAACATCCTCACCGTCGCGACGGGGATGGAAGAGCATAACAACTATGCCGTCGAGTTCTTTGAAGCGGTCCGTCGCATCAAGGAAGAGTGCCCCGGAGCGCGCACGTCCGGCGGGGTGAGTAACGTGTCGTTCTCTTTCCGGGGGAACGACGTCGTCCGGGAAGCGATGAATGCCTGCTTCCTGTATCACGCCATCCGCAACGGTCTCGACATGGGGATCGTCAATGCCGGGCAGCTCGAAGTTTATGACGACGTTGAACCGGAGCTGAAGCAGTACATCGAAGATGTGCTGCTGAACCGGCATCCGGACGCGACGGAACGGCTGATCGACTATGCCGAGGTGATCAAGAATCGCGGAACAACCGGCGGGAAAGAAGAAGCGGAAGTGGCCGCCTGGCGGAACGGGTCGGTCGAAGAACGTCTTGGTTACGCCCTGCTCAAAGGGATTACGGATTTCATTGAGGCGGATACCGAAGAAGCCCGCGTGAAATACGGGCGCCCGCTGAACGTGATTCAGGGACCACTCATGGACGGCATGAGTGTGGTCGGTGAACTGTTCGGGGCGGGGAAGATGTTTCTGCCGCAGGTGGTGAAGTCTGCCCGGGTGATGAAGAAGTCGGTGGCCTATCTCGAACCGTTCATGGAGCAGGAAAAAGCGGAAGCGGCTGCTCGAGGAGAAACGATCGAAGAAGCGGTTTCGACGGGTTCCGGGCGCGGAACGGTTGTGCTGGCGACCGTCAAAGGGGACGTTCACGATATCGGCAAGAATATCGTGGGGGTCGTTCTGCGCTGTAACAATTTCGATGTGATCGATCTGGGAGTGATGGTTCCCTGCGAGAAGATCCTCGCGACGGCGCAGGAACGCAAAGCGAACATGATCGGTCTTTCCGGGCTGATCACTCCGTCACTGGAAGAGATGATTCACGTGGCGAAGGAAATGAAACGGAACGGATTCACGATGCCGCTGCTGATTGGCGGCGCGACAACGTCGGCCCGGCATACTGCAGTGAAGATTGCTCCGCACTATGACGAACCGGTCGTCCATGTCGTGGATGCGTCGCTGGCGGTGCCGGCGGTCGAATCGTTGATCGATCCGGAAAGCAAGCCGGCCTTCGCGGCGAAGAACCGGGAACAGCAGGAGAAAGATCGGATTCGATTTTCCGGACGTCAGGAAAAGGAACTGATCTCATTCGAACAGGCCTGTGCTCGACGATTCCAGACCGATTGGGCGACCGTCGATCTGCCAAAGCCGAAATCGTACGGGCTGACGACACTGCGAGATTTCGATCTCAATAAACTGGTGCCGTTTATCGACTGGTCTCCGTTCTTCATGACCTGGGAGTTGAAGGGGAAGTATCCGCGGATTTTTGAAGACCCGAACGTCGGACCGGAAGCGAAGAAACTGTATGACGATGCCAATGCTCTGCTGGATCGGGTGCTGCGCGAGAAACTGCTGACCGCCAACGGCGTTTATGGATTCTGGCCCGCGAATTCTGATGGAGAAGATATTGTCGTCTGGGAAGACGAATCGCAGCGGCGTGAGTTGTGCCGGTTCCCGATGCTGCGTCAGCAGTGGGAACGTGTCGGGCAGAAAGACTTCCGGTCTCTCGTCGACTACATCGCTCCGATCTCGTCCGGCCGCGTGGATTCGATCGGCGCCTTCGCGGTGACGACGGGAGTGGGCTGCGACGAACTTGCCGCGGCCTTTGAGAAGGATCATGACGAATACAATTCCATTATGGCGAAAGCGGTGGCCGACCGTCTGGCGGAAGCCTTCGCGGAGTTTCTGCACAAGTTTGTCCGGACCGATGTCTGGGGTTATGAACGCCCGGAAGAACTGACGACTGAAGAGCTGATTGGAGAATCCTATCGCGGGATTCGCCCGGCCTTTGGGTATCCGGCCTGCCCGGACCACCTGCCCAAGCGGACGTTGTTCGAATTGCTGAACGCGACGGAGGAGTCCGGGATCATTCTGACGGAGTCTCTGGCGATGTGGCCCGCGGCGGCGGTGAGTGGTCTCTATTTCGCCCATCCGGATGCCCGCTATTTTGCTGTACACCAGCTCACTAAAGAGCAGGTTGAAGATTATGCCCGACGCTGCCATTTGGCAGTATTTGAGGTAGAACGCTGGCTCGCCCCGAATCTGGGCTATTGAAATCGTTGGGAGATGGCCAAAATGGGGAACAACTTGGAGAGGCAATCGCTTCTCGACGAATTGTTTCCCGGGCAATGGAGAAGATCATGGTGTTTTCGCATGTCGAAGCGACTTCCGCTGGAACTGTTCGGCAGAGTCCTTCCACACCGAAATCCATTCTGATCGTGGATGATCACCCGCTGGTCCGAAAAGGGCTTGCCACATTGATTGGCCAGGAAGCGGATCTGCGCGTGATCGGTGAAGCGAGCGAGATGTCGGAAGCCGTGCGGATGGCAGGCGAACTGCTGCCGGACCTGATGGTCATTGATATCTCACTCAAGACCGGTAACGGACTGGAACTGGTCAAGCAGATCAGTGCCCGGCATTCTGACATCAAAATGCTGGTCTGTTCCATGCACGATGAATCTCTGTTCGCGGAACGCTGCCTGCGTGCCGGAGCCGGGGGGTATCTCAATAAAGAAGCGGCGAGCGATCAGGTCGTGAACGCGATTCGAACGGTCTTCTCCGGAAAAACGTACGTCAGCCATCAACTCGCCGAACGCCTGTTGAATCGAATCGTCGCCGGTGGCGGAAACGAACAGTCTCCGATCGAAACTCTCACTGATCGGGAACTCGAAGTGTTCGGGCTGATCGGGCAGGGACTCACGACGCGCCAGATCGCGGAACGCCTGCATCTGAGCTACAAGACAATTGAAAGCTATCGGGAAAACCTCAAGGCGAAACTCTCTTTGAAGAACGCCGCAGAACTCAATCGACACGCGGTTCAGTGGGTTCTTGAAAATGGCTGATGAGCTCCGAGGCGAAGAGGGAGAACCGGATGACGGGATTCGTCGTCTCGTTGTTCTCGGAGCCAGTAATGTCACGCTGGCCTTTCCCTTGATCGCGACAGCCTGTTTGAATTCTTCGATCTCCCGCGGTGTTGAACTGTTTGCCGCGCAAGGGCACGGGCGGTCTTTCTGCCAGCGTAGTTTTGTGCTGAATCGGGGACTGCCGTCTCTGCTGGAATGCGGGCTCTGGGAGGACCTGTCGTCCCGTCCCCCGGCAACGGAATCGTGGGGATTGCTGACCGATGTCGGGAATGATCTGATCTATGGATTGTCCGTCGACCATGTGGCCCGACAGGTCGAGCAGGCAATTCAGAATCTGCATCAACTCGGCATTCCGCTGACGTATGTGCCACCGCCGCTCGAGCGGATCCTGCAGCTGAATCATCTGCGGTATCGCGTCATTAAATCGATCCTGTTTCCCGGCCCGACCGTGCCGTGGAAAATCATTTCTCAGCGGATCGTGGAATTGAATGACAGGGTCATCGGGATGGTGGAGTCCATTGGCGGACAGGTGATTCCACCATCCGTTCGCTGGTACGGGATCGACCCGATTCATGTCCGTCCGACCTCTCGTGTTGAAGCCTGGCAGACGATTCTCAATCACTGGCCGTTTGCGGAGCCCCCGGATGTCCGCTGGCCGGGGATGCGGAATGCGTCTCGTTTCTGGAAGCTGGCTCCGCAGGAACGCAGCTATGGGAAACGATCCCGGAGGACACCGCAGCCGGTTCTGTCATTGCCGGACCGCAAGACCATCTGGCTCTACTGATTCGGCAGCCAGACAATGCAACCGGACAATGCTGAGCGATTACGGCGCACTGGCGAGACGATGGAGATCGAGCCCCAGAGAGGTTCCGAGTTCCACCAGTTGACGCCATGTCTCTGCGGGAAGGTCGACTCCCGATTGCAGTCGGGCCGCTTTGTTCCGCTGTTCCAGTTCTCCAGGCATCAGGATTTCGTTCACTCCTTCCGCTCGGGGACAGGTCTTCAGTGACTCGATGTAGGTCTCCATCCAGCGATCGTAATCGGAACGGGGCAGGAATCTCTCGATCTGCAGGAACTGCATCCAGACGCCGTTTGCTCCCCGGGGAAGATCGGTTCGGCAGACACCGCTGTTGGAGAGAATTCCGCAGAGGACATCGATCATGACAGACAGCCCGAAGCCTTTATGCCCCATCAGTGCGCCTCCCAGCGGAAGGATGGAACCGAACGGTTTGTCGTAATACGCATTGGGATCGCACGAGGGTTTTCCGTAGCCGTCGATGATCAGTCCGTCGGAAATCCGTTCTCCCTTCTGTTTGGAGACCCGGAGTTTTCCTTCTGCCGTGGCACTGGTGGTCATGTCGAGGACGAGTGCGTCGGAACCGGCCGGTGCGGCGATGCTGATCGGATTTGTCCCGAGTCGCCGTTCGATTCCGCCGAACGGAGCAACTCCCCCGGGGCCGGGCGCATTCACCGCCATGATGGCGATGAGACCGTTCAATGCCGCTTCGTGGGTATACGCTCCGAGCCGGCCGATGTGGTTGCAGTTTCGGATGAGAACGGTTGCCGTGCCGTGTTCGCGTGCTTTGCTGATTCCCAGGTCCAGCGCGGCGCGGGTGGTCACTTGCCCGAAGTTGAAGTGACCGTCGATCACGGCAAAGGTCGGCCCTTGTTCCAGGACTTCATGCGGGGCTCCCGGTCTGGCGAATCCGTCGCGGATGAACTCGACATACTGAACGAGGCGCATCACGCCGTGGCTGTCGTGCCCCACGATGTTGGCATCAGCCAGTTCTGCGGCAATGATTCTGGCATCATCCGGCCCGACTCCGGCTGCGGTCAGAATCTGTTGTCCCAGTTCCAGCAGTTGGGGATGGTGAAGAATCGGCATGGCGCAGTTCCTGATGAGATCACTTCGAACGCTGTTGCCGATGTTTTATCGAGTTCGACCGATGGGGTCGATGATGCGGCGACACTGTCCGTGAGGTCAGGGGGACGGCGTGCCGGGAGCCTGTTCGACCAGATGGCCGAATGCCAGGGTTGTCAGAGACTGGAATGTGACGCTCTACAGAGAAATGGTCTGATCCGCTCTGGCAGAAGCAGGGACGAGAACGGCTGCGCTGGTGGACTGAATCGTCTGTTCCAGTGATTCGGCGGGCGCGGCAGACTGGTCGGAAGGCTTGTGGTTCCGCCACCAGGTCCATCCTGCTTCGACTCCCCAGGGCTTCCGTGGAGTGATACGGGTCATGCGTTCGATCAACTCGTCCGCACTGGCTGGTCTGTCGACGGGATCCTTTTGCAGGCACTGCATCAGGAGTTGTTCCAGTTCCGGAGCGACGTCGATTTCAAACCGTTCGGTCGGCGGAACCGGCGTCCAGCGCAGATGCTGCTGCAGAACTTCCGACACGGAATTTCCTCTGAAAACGGGGGCTCCCGTCAGCAGATAGTAAGCGACGGCGGCCAGGGAGTACAAATCGCTGCGCGGGGTGATCAGATCGCGCCCGAGCGCGGATTCAGGGGAAATGTACAGCGGCGTCCCGACGATGCCGCGCATGCCGTCTTTTGCGCCGGCATCGCTGGGAGTGGCCGAGGCCACGAGCCCGAAATCGAGGAGTGTCACGTGATCAGGCCGGTTTGCCCGATTGGACACCATAATGTTTTCCGGTTTGATGTCGCGGTGAATCAGATTCAATCCATGGGCTTCCGACAGGGACCCGCAGAGCTGCATGAGAATCTGCAGGACGCGTCCGTCGGGGAGTGCGCCGTAGGATTTGACGAGATCGGCCAGTGTCAGGCCGTCGACGAACTCCATGGCATAGAAGAACAGGTCGTCCGGTGTCCGGCCGAAGTCGAAAATGGAGACCGTATTGGGATGCCGGAGTTGTGACGTCATGCGCACTTCCGACTCGAACTGCGTGATGGTTTCACGATTGGTGCGGTCGGCGCGGAGAACTTTCACCGCAGCGGGACGATGAAGATGCAGGTGGCGCGCCTTGTAAATCGCCCCCATGGTGCTTTCTTTAATTTTCTCTTCGACAAGATAGTTGCCGAACTGCCGCCCACTGATGGCGACCTGCTGCCGTCGCTCTTCCAGTTGATTCAGCATCGAATGCTGAAGACGGTGAACCAGGGAGATCGGATGATGGAGTGTCGGTTCCAGTTCGGACACGGCCTGATCCACTTTCTCGGCCAGTTCCATCAACTGAAACGGCCGTCTGGTGGTTTGCAGGTCGATCAACTGGTTCACACCACGAGGAGATTGTCTCATCAGATCCGAAAGCAGTGACGCGCAATTGCAGGCATAACCGAGCGGGGCTTCATCGTCGTCGTCCGACAGGATCTCTTCCGGAGTATCATGGTGCTGGAGAACGGCGAGGGCGAGAGTGTTCGAGAATCCCCAGTCGAGGAGAGTTTTGGCGGTGACTTCTGCATGGGTCCAGCCGAAGCGGTCCCGTTCGAAGGTGGCGATGCTTTCGTATCCGGTTTGGTGCAGATACTCGTGATAGTCGACCTGATGGCGTCGAGTCAGTACCGGCAGCAGAATATCCTGCAGCATGGTGGCCGTGTAGGCGACATTGGAGTTCAGGCCGAGATGCTTGGCCATCTCCCGGGCGAAAACGGCCCGTTCGACGGTTTCACGACGGAAGTCCACAGCAGAAATCAGCGGGGAATCCATCTGGCTGACGGCGTTCGTCAGTGCGCTGGTGAGCAGAATGGTCGTGCTGTTCGGGATTCCGAGCAGGGCGATGGCCTGCGGAACGGAATCCACTTTCTGACGCAGACCGCGGAGACAGGAGTTGACGTTTCGCAACAGTTCCGCGGTCAGCACCGGTTCACATTCGACGACGTCGCTGAGTTCCCGGACGGTGACGTCCGGTTGCCGGGCTCGTGCGGAAAAGTCGATCACTGACTGCGGCGGGAGCGGCAGCTGCGATTCTCCCTTCCAGTTCAGATTCCGCAATCTGGCGAGAAGTCGTTGCTCGGTGGTGTTGTTGATCAGGTGTTGACGAGTCATGGTCAGTTTTCTGCCTCGCTTCCTGGACGGTGGCTGAGGATCGATCTCTGCGATTGGGATGGGTCAGCAGACTCGTCACCGGGGCGCACCGGTGCGGCGTTCAGTTCCACTCGGCGTCTGGTGGAGAGGGGACTGGTTCGACTTGAAGAAATGGGATCATGGATGTGTGACAGGGTTGCTCCAGCGGTGACGTGCCTGTCGGTGGAAAGTCACATCACACGCTGGCGGATACCGTTCGAGGTTTTCCGAAAGTGGCGATCAATCGGTCAGGCCGGTTGGAGGACAGGGGTTTCCGCTGCAATCAGGTCTTCGAGGACGGTGCAGCAGTTTCGCCCGTTCTTCTTCGAGGTGTACATGGCATGATCTGCAGTGGCCAGAAGTTGTGGCGTGAAATTCGTCGCCTGCCGGTTCGGAGTCGAGATCGCTCCTCCGATACTGACTGTCACGTTCAGGTTCAGTGAACCGCTGGTGATCTGTTCTTCCTGGATCTTCTGCCGAATCCGTTCGGCCTGACGGGCCAGGCCGATGGCATCAGACGCTGCGGAGAGAATGACAAATTCTTCCCCGCCGTACCGGGTCAGGACATCTTTGTCTCGAATGACGGATCTCAGGGCACTGGCGACTCCCTTGAGGACGTCGTCTCCGACCAGGTGTCCGTGGGTATCATTCACCGATTTGAACCGGTCAACGTCCACGAACAGCAACGCAACGGGCGTCTGCAATTCTTTGGATCGCAGGCAGCAGTCAGAAAGCTGCTGCATCAGGTAGGTTCGATTGAAGATGCCGGTGAGCGGGTCGGTCATGGTCGTCTGAGTGAGTTCCAGCACTCGTTTTCGCAGGCGTCCGTTCTCCTCCAGCATTTCACTCGTCGGTGCGGCAGGACTCTCTTCTTTCGCCATCGCGGCATTGGCGGCAAGTTGTGAGAGCTGCGCCATCGCCTGTGAGAGAAGTTCCAGCGGCGAACCGACCTTGGACATATCGACACTGAACAGGTCGCTGTGTTCATCGAGGTCCGAGCGAACCTGATCCACCAGTTCGTTGGCGACGGTCTCCGGCTGTTTCAGGATGACAGAACAGAGTTCATAGATTTTGGCGATGGCGAGCCCACGCCCTTCCCCGGCGAAGAACTCGGCGAATGCCGAGGCGATCCGCAGAACATCCGCCAGCCCGACGACTCCTGTTGCCCGATTGTCGCAGGCTTCGTCCAGGGAGATGTTCATGGTTTCGACGGCATGGACGCAGTGTGCCGGCAGGTTCCACTCTTTGAACAGGTGCAATGTGACCTGTTTCGAAGTGATGTCGCCGCTCTGTGCTTCCACCAGATCGACCGGTGCCCCGGACTGAACCGCTTGACGCAGGCAGGCCGTGAACGGTTCCGGATTTCCGTTCAGAAGTGCCAGCCGTCCGATGCGGGCAAGCAGTCCCAGAGTAAAAGCTTCTCCCGAGTCGACATTGGAATAGCGCTCCGCCAGCAGTGAGGCCGAGCATCCGCGAACCAGTGACTGAAACCAGAAGTCGGAGTAGTACGACGCGTACTTCCCGGTGTTCATCGATGCTTCGGCCAGTGAAAAACCGAGCGCCAGTGCCATCACGGTCTTCTTGCCGAGCAATACGACAGCCCGTTGCAGGTCACTGACCGGTTTACGGAGCCCGAACTGCGATGTGTTGGCCGCTTTCAGAATTTTGCCGGATAAGGCGGGATCTGTCTGCAGGACATGGACCACATCGGAGATTCCGACTTCCGGGTCGGAGAACATTTTCAACAGTCGGATCGCGACTGTCGGCAAGGAGGGGAGTTGCGAGAGTTTTTGAAGTTTGCTTTCCATGCTCAATCCAATATCTAGGAATCACTGAATCAACGGTCTGGTGCCTGATGTCAGGATTTTGGTCAGTGTTCCAATTTCTCATCTCATGAGTGAACAGATGGTCCAGGTGATCATCGAGTCAGGGGGCGAGGAGGGGACTCCCTGCTGAAACAGCACTGTCGAAGCCGTGCTCTGTCTGAACTCAGAAGTCACAACTGCCTGCTCTCTTTCTAATAGTTCCTGTTTTCTGGGCATGATGCCTGCATCTTTTTGCATGTCGCACTTTTGCAACAACAGTCGCGAAAGAAGGGGGATGAGTGAACTGTATTGTCTGCGTCGATTGAGGGGGTTGGGGTGGAGGTTTTCGTGTTTGTGGATTGTGAAGTGGTGATCGAACCTGTTTGTTTTCTTTCCTCACTTTTTTTCAGAAAAGATTGGAGTCTGAAAATGCCGATTGTGACGAAGGGGCAGGTTTGGTTTCCCGGTATGACGCCGACGAACGGATGTCGTGTCGTGATGAAAACCGATCCCCGGTGGCGATCGAGTCACACGGGAGGTTCACCTGCCTGAGAGTGGATCGGATCCGCAGGTCACCGATCCGCCTGATGAGGATCGATTTCCCCGAAATGGACGGAGGACAGATGAAGTTACTTCCGACGGAATACCAGCATCTGACCCGCCTGATGGATGTTTCAGAACTCCGGCAGCGAGTGATCAGTCACAATCTGGCGAATGTGAATACACCAGGGTATCAGCGGCTCGACGTCGAGTTTGAGCAGGAACTGGCGAAACAGATTCGGAATGGATCGGAGTCAGTGCGCGACCTCCAGCCGGAAGTCGTCGTCGAGCAGGGACTCCCCTCCCGTGCTGATGGGAATACCGTGGACGTCGATCGGGAGATCGGGCAGCTCAACAAGAATTCCCTGCAGTTTCAAACCTATTCGCAATTGCTCTCGGCACAGTTTGACCTGATGCGTCGTGCGATCCGGTCGTGAAGCCCGGTTGACAGAGGACTCAAGGAGGGGACCCGATGGGATTTGGAAACCTGTTTTCCGCGACTGGAATCTCCAGCTCCGGTTTGTCTGCGGAACGGATGCGGATGGAAGTGGCCGCGAACAATATCGCGAATGCTCATTCCACCCGATCGTCGGACGGCGGCACTTTTCGCCGACAGCAAGTGGTCTTTTCGACCGCGATGGAGCAACTGGCGAGTGGTGCATCGGCAGGAAACGTACATCGATCCCCCGTCCTGGGGGGGGTCAACGTGGTTGGGGTGGTCCCAGATGACTCCCCTCTGCCTAAAATCCTGAACCCGGGACATCCCGATGCGGATGCCGACGGGTATGTGGAAATGCCCAATGTGTCGTTACCGACCGAAATGATCGACCTGATGACGGCCAATCGGGCGTACGAGGCGAATTTGAAGTCGTTGCAGGTGTTTCGGCAGATGGCGGAGCAGTCACTCGGCCTGATGCGTGCGAATGTGTAGTCCGTGGACTCTGCGGTGTCTGAACTGAAATGAATGTCGGATCCATCACTCCTGGAATGCTGCCGGTCGGGGAAGGAACCGGACTGAGCGAAGCGGCTCAGACGGTGGCCGTGCCGACGACGGGACATGTTCCGTTCTCGACCGTGATGAATCAGTTTCTGCAGCAGGTCGACGGCCAGCAGCAGATCGTCAGTCAGGGAGTGAACGACCTGATTGCCGGGAAAACAGACAACATTCACGAAATCGCCATCAGTGTCGCCCAGGCGGATATCGCCTTCCGGATGGTGATGGAAGTCCGCGACAAACTCGTCACGGCCTATCAGGAAGTGATGCGGATGCAGGTGTGAAGAAGGTTGATGTGGTGGGTTTTCTATTTGGGATTAGAGCGTTTTTGTAAAACATGTCAGGCGTCCTGCCACGCGGGCACCAGCGTTTCATCCATCGAAACGCGCGCTGCGCGGGCACATGATAGACCAAACTGGTCTAGTTGAGTTTTGAGATGGATTTCCTCAACGCATTTGGCTCACAACTGAAAGGATTGTGGACACGCTGGAACACTGGCCAGCGGGTGGGCGTTGTCGGTGCGCTTGTGCTGAGCGTCATGACGGTCGCTGGAATCGGAATCTGGGCGAGCACGCCGGAGTACGTGACCGTCGCGGATCGATTGAGTCCACAGCAGGCGGCGGAAGTCGTCAGTACGCTGGAATCTTCCAATCTCCGCTACCGGCTGAACTATGCCGGGTCCGCAGTGCTGGTGGGAAAATCCGATCTGAATCGGGCACGGCTGTCGCTGAAAGAAGTGATCTCGGTGCCTGAACAGTCAGAATCCCTGATCTCTGAAGGCATCTGGTCTGATCCGACGCTGCATCAGGCTCGGCTCGCCCGACAGCTGGAAACCCGACTCTCCCGATCCATCTCCCAGCTGGCCCCCGTGAAAAGTGCGACAGTCCATCTCAGTCAGGGAGAAGCCACGGCGTTTCTGCGTCAGCGGACTCCCGCGAAAGCCAGCGTGATTCTGGAACTCCATCCTCATACCAGTTTTACTGCAGCAGATGGTCGAGCAGTGGCGTCGATGGTGGCGCACAGTGTCGAAAACCTGAAAGTCGAAGACGTTTCGATTCTTGATACGAGCGGGCGATTGTTGTCGACCGTGCAGGGAATGGAAGCGGATGTGACCGGTCAGTTGAGTTACCGCTCTCGGATCGAAGCGGATCTCGCCTCCAAAGCCGAGGCCATTCTGACGCAGATGCTGGGCCCGGGACGTGCCGTGGTGCGCGTGACTGCCGACGTTGATTTTACGGAAACGCAGACGAAAGAAGTCCGGTACGACCCGGAACTCAAAGTCAAAGTTTCGGAAACCATTCATTCTGAGACTGCGACCGGGACATCCAAGGCATCGACCAATAATGCCGGGGGAGTCGCGGGAGCTTCGCCGAATCTGGATGCGCTGGCATTCAAATCCGGGGGGGGATCTTCCGGATCCAAGATGGAAAGCAACACGACGACGTACGAGAACGCCAAGACGGAAGACACCGTTCACCGTCTGCCGGGGCGAATCACTCGACTGACTGTCGCTGCGGTCGTGCAGCTGCCAACCGATCCGGCGGTGGCGGGGCAGTCTGCCGGCCCGATGGTGACCCGTGAACAGGTTGAGAAGATCGTCAAACAGGCCGTGGGATTTGATGCCTCCCGTCAGGATGAGATCGAAGTCCTGTCTGCGGCGCTGGCGGGGAACACTCCGGTTGTCGAACCGCTGCCGGTCGCAAGCCCCTGGGAACAGTATGGACCGTTGCTGAAAAACCTGTCACTGGGAATTGCGTCGATCGTGGCACTCGTGATCGGCCTGCTGGTTCTGCGTCGAATGAAGCCGATTGTGCTGGAATCAGAAAGTGCCGGAGCTCTTCCGGCGGACATGGTGCTGCGGATTGCGGATCTGTCGAAGCAGACCCAGGCGGATCCGGAGTCTGTGGCGCGGGTGATTCAGGCCTGGCTGGCGGAACCGGGTGATCAGAAAGCAGCACTCCAGGCCACATCGCAGTCAGCCCCGCCACAAGCTTCCCCGCGACGAGTCGCCTGATGTGAAAGGAGTTTCAGGTGCCGTGTGGTGAAATGTTGAATCACACCCATCTGAGGCGTTCTCACGAGGATCGAGTTGATGGACCTGGACCATTTGAAAACATTGCGAGAGGAGCGAGTCGTCACCCTGCTGCAGATGCTGGGGCCGGACGCGATGGATTCCGTGTTTCCGTTGTTGCCGCTGGAGACGGCCGCATTGCTGAAGCAGCGACTGGCGAGAGCGACTGATCATCCGGTGTCGGTGCGGAAGCAGAAACAGATTCTCGAGGACTTTGAGCGGTTTCTGCAATTCTCAAAGGTCAACGCTTCTCCCGCGCTGAAACTGCACACGGGAGAAGAGGACCCCGAAGAGACTGGGGACGAGATCGAGGAAGAGATTCTCGAACTGACCGGCGATCCTCTGACCGATATCGACCGGATCAATGTCTTCCAGCTGGCGGGTGCTCTGGAGAACGAACAGCCTCGCACGGTCGCTTTGCTGCTGAAGTCCGTTTCACCGAAACGGATTGCCCAGATTGTCGAACTGCTGTCGGACGAGAAGAAGCAGCAGGTCATTGGAGAAATGAGTCACGAGACCCGCGCTCCGGAGATCATCCTGCGCCGTATGGCCGCGTCTGCCATTGAACGGGCAAAGACGATGCCGACGGAACCGCGGCCGAAGGATGATCCGGTGTTTCGGCTGGTCGAAGTTCTGCGTGCGACAGAAAAGCCGAAGCGACGGCAGATTCTGAAAGCGATCGAAGACCGCAGCCCGGATCAGGCGGTGCTGGTCAATCAGTCGCTGTATCAGTTCGAAGATCTGCTGACGATGGATGACACGCAGATCCAGCGGATTCTGGCACGGGTGGATTCCTCGACCCTGTCGACGGCGCTGTTCGATTCCGATGAGCGGATTCTGGAGCGGATTTTCAGCAACCTCTCCAAGCGGGCGAGAGCGTCCCTTCAGGAAGAACTCAGCTTTCGCAAGAACGTGACGGGAGCACAACTGCGGGCGGCACGCCAACTCGTCACCTCGGCGATTGCGGAATCAGAACAGGAGACCGAGTCGTGATGTTAGCGATGATGACGAGATGCATTGGACGAGATCACGTTTCTCCCGCTCCCCGGCAGGGAGGATGAGCCGATGGAACGACGATCCATCCAATTCGACACTCCGCCGAGCGGCGTCCGGCTGCGCGGTGCGGGAGCCGTTTCCGTTGTCGACCTGCCGCTCGTGAAGAACTCTGCGGTGGTGACTGCCGCGCAATTCCCGCAAGAGTCTCTGAAACCTCCTGCGCCTCCAGAACCGGATCTGCGACCGTTGCTGGAATCACTGATCTCCACAATGACGGAGATGGAAGAACGACGGCGTCAGTCCCTGTCGGAACTGCAGCATATCGCGGTGGAGCTGGCCGTGGCGGTCGCGTCTCAACTCGTCTCACATGCCATTGACCGTGAGCAGTTTGCCGTTGAAGAGCTGGTGACGGCGATGGTTCAGAAAACCGGTCTGACGCAACCGGTGACGGTGGCTCTGCATCCCGCTGATTTGAAGTTGCTGGAAAAACGGCTGACGACGATGCCGCAGAGCTGGAACCGGGAACGGGTCACACTGCTGCCGGATCATGGCGTCGCTCGGGGAGGATGTCGGGCGGAGTTGCCGGATGGGCAGATGTTGATTTCGGAAGTGACCTCACGATTATCAGAAATTCGTCGCCATTGGATGGAGGAACTGGATGACGCTCAGATTGAACGTCGAAGTGTTGCGGGAGAAGGCCCGCCGTTGCGACGTTTTCCGGACCGCCGGGAAACTGCGTAGTGTGCAGGAACTCCTGACCGCGCGGCTGTCGGCATCGATCGGAGAACTTTGCGAAATTCGCACCAGCGAAGACGAGCGTCTTCTTGCGGAAGTGGTCGGCGTGCAGGATGACTCATGTCAGCTGATGTCGTTTCAGCATGCCTCCGGGCTGCGCCCCGGTTGTCAGGTGATCGCCATGGGACGCTCTGTGCGAACCCCTGTCGGTCCCGCTCTGCTGGGGCGCGTCCTGAATGGTCTGGGACAACCGATCGATGCACCGGTTCCGGTTTCCGTCCGGCGCTGGAATGCCGTGCATCGTGAGACCCCGCAGGCACTGTTACGACAACGGATCACGAAGCCACTGGTGACGGGGCAACGGGCCATTGATGGTCTGTTGACCATCGGGCAGGGACAGCGTGTCGGTTTGTTTGCCGGCAGTGGAGTCGGGAAAAGCACACTGCTGGGAGAAATCGCGAAACATGCCAGCGCGGATCTGAACGTCATCTGTCTGGTCGGAGAACGGGGACGCGAAGTGTTGCCGTTCCTGGAAGACTGCCTGGGAGAAGAAGGGCGACGCCGTTCCGTGGTCGTGGTTGCAACCTCGGATGAAACCCCGCTCATGCGGATCCAGGCGGTCCGGACTGCGACGGCGATCGCGGATGATTTTCGGGCACGCGGCGCGAACGTCCTGTTCTTCCTCGACAGCCTGACCCGGCTGGCGTTTGCTCAACGGGAACTGGGACTGCTGCGCGGTGAACCTCCCGGCACACGAGGGTATCCACCGTCCGTCTTCGGGATTCTGGCGAGCACTCTGGAAAAACTCGGGAATAACGACGTCGGGTCGATTACCGGGCTGATCACTGTGCTCGTCGATGGGGATGACATGGATGAACCGATTGCCGATGCAGCCCGTTCCATTCTTGATGGACATATCGTTCTCGACCGGAAACTGGCGGCACAGAATCATTATCCGGCGATCAACGTGCTGCACAGCGTCAGTCGACTGTTTCGTGAAGTCACGACACCGGAACACCGTCAGGCGGCTCAGAAGATGCGGCAGGTCATGGCGACGTATCAGGAAGTGACGGACCTGATTCAGATGGGGATGTACCAGAAAGGGGCCTCCCCACAGATTGATGAGGCGATTCAGCTGATGCCACAGATCACCGCGTTCCTGCGACAGGAGATCGGACTGTCAGGCGGATATGAGAAAACCATTGGCGAGATGCTGCGGGTCATGAAGGTGCCTGCATAAGTGGAAAGAGGTTGAGTTTCAGTCATGCGTCGATTCCAGTCACCACTGATCAAGGTGCATGCGGTCTGTGAGCAGCAGTGTCAGCTCGCGGAAATGGAATTGTCGCGCGCGATGTCCGTTCAGCGACTGGCAGAACTGAAGGTCATAGAGGAAACCGCGGCACTGGACGAGGCGAGAAATCAACTGGCGTCAGCGCTCCGTGTGCCGTTGATGTCCAGCATGCTGCAGGGACTGCATGGTCATCTTGCCGCCGCCGCTCAGCGGCTGGAGATGGCACGGACTCAGGTTCACGAAGCGGCACTCAATGTTGCCGGGGCACGGGATGCCTGGCAGGTGATTCATCAGAAAGTCGAGAGCCTGACACGGTTGCTGGATCAGCATCGGGCGGCCTACCGGCAGGAACAATTCAAGGAACAGCAGGGCGTCATGGATGACGGCAGCGTTTTTCGCTGGACCGGCTCGGATGAACGCCGGAGTGATGAGTCATGGTGAAAATGATTTCGGTGCTGGTGTTTGGCGTGGTCATGTTCTGCGCGGCCGCGGGAGGCTCATGGTTCGTGCAGACGAAACTGCTGGCGAAACAGGAACCCGCCCCACCGGCGGCAACCCCGGAAGGAACACCAGCGGATCCACAGGCTCCGGCAACGGCGAACGGCGCGCCGGCGGCGGCCAGTGGAGAACCCGGTGCCGGAAAAGACCGATTGCCGGTGGCGATTCGTCCGCGTGAGATGAGCGTCGAAGAACTCCTGCGTTTCAGCATGGGAGTGAAGGAACGGGAAGAGAAGGTCAAACAGAGTGAGGAACTGCTGCAGAAACGCCGGGTTCAGCAGCAGCTGGCTCTCTCTGATATGGAACGGGAACGAAACGAAATCGACGATCTGCGGGTGCAGATGTCGGATCAGTTGAAACATGCCGAGACCCTCATTGAGAAACTGAATGACACCCGCACCCGGTTCATGCAGGATCAGGATTCGGCCGCGGTGTCTCTGCAGCAGATGAAGCATGAGCGGATCGAGATCGATCAGGAGCACATGGACAATACGAAGCGGTTGTCACAGTGGATTCAGGGAATGGAGCCTGAGAAAGCGGCCGGTGTGCTGACGTCGATGGCGAATGATGGTGATGAACAGATGGCGATTGCCGTGCAGATTCTCCGGAATCTGGAAGAACGGGAAGCGGCAAAAATTCTCTCGGCGATCGAGGATACGAAGCTGGTTCAGCAGCTGATTGAAAAGTTCCGACTGCTGCAGAAACCGCCGGTCAAAGCGGCCGCCCGCCGGTGAGTGCTGACAGGAGATCGGTTGGGATTGACCGGGCGTGACAGTTTCCACGAAAAGGGCCGGGGCGTTCAGCTCCTGCCAGCGTGGTGGAAATATGTCCTTTCTCGAAATCGCCTCAATCCTGCGTGATCTGCTGATGACGGCACTGGTGCTGACGTTGCCGTCGGTTGCCGCCAGTCTGCTGGTCGGGACTTTGATCAGCATTGCCCAGACCGTGACGTCTGTTCAGGAACAGACGCTGTCGTTCGCTCCACGTATCATTGCGGTGGCCATCGTGATGATGGTGACGCTTCCGTGGAGTCTGAAGATGGCTTCCGGGTTTACGTCCCGGATGGTGTATCACATGATCAAGGCGGTCCAATGACGACCGCGCTGGCAGTGGCGATGCTGCTGGTGCTGCTGCGGGTGGCGGGGTTTGTCGTCTTCCTGCCGCCGTTCGGTGGATCCACGATTCCCACTCCGGTCAAAATCGGACTCGCGATGGCGCTGAGCGTCATGTGGGGAATCAAAGCGGTGCCGACGCTGGCCCTGACATTGAATCCGGAGATCACCGGAAACTGGATGCTGCTGATCTGGCTGTCGATTCGCGAGACACTGTTCGGAGTGTCGCTGGGATGGTTGCTGGGGCTGGTACTGGTGCCGATCCGGGTGACGGGAGCCTACATTGTGCAGGAGATGGGGCTGACCATGGCGGCCGTGACGTCGGCCACGGAGCAATCGGAATCCAACGTGCTGTCGCAGATTCTGGAAGTGGCAGCCATCCTGTTCTTATTTGGTGCCAGTCTGGACCATCAGTTCCTGAGACTGCTCGACGCCACATTTACGTCGTTCCCGCTGGGGCGCTCCTGGAATCTTCCGAGTCAGGACTGGGTGGTCAACAGTCTGGCGGAAACCAGTTCGCTGGGGCTGGCGATTGCCGCTCCGGTCGGTGTGGTGCTGTTCGCGGGAATGGTGGCCACGATGATTGTGATGCGACAGGCCCCGCACTTCAATCTGTTCACGTTTGGTGCTCCGATCCGGCTGGTCCTCGGAATGCTGGCGCTGATCTGGTTCCTGCCCTCGATTCTGACCGGCATGGCGCAGAATCTGAAGACGTTTACCAGTTTTTCCGGACTGTAGCCGGCCAGTGGCCTGCGTGTGGTGTTGTCTGTCCGTGTTCCTCTTGTCTGGTGTGATTCAGAGCGATGTCGGAAGACTCCGAGCTGAGTAAAACAGAAGATCCAACACCCCGTCGGCTGGAACAGGCCCGCGAGGAGGGACAGGTTGCATTCAGTCCGGATCTGAACAGTGCCAGCGCGCTGCTGGTCGCGGCGGTCGCGGCGATGTGGGTCTTGCCGACCATGGGAGGGCAGCTCAAGTCACTCATGCGGAACCGGATTCTGACACTCGACGGTTCCTTCTGGAATGAAGCGAGTACGGTGATCGCCACCCGGTGGCTGTTTCAGAATGTCTGGCTGGTGGCCGGTGGATTGTCGATCGTGTTTCTGGTGTTGAATCTGATTCTCTCTCAGGCTCAGGCCGGATTTCTGTTCTCGACGAAGCCGCTGCAGCCGAAGTGGGACCGACTGAACCCGGTGCAGGGACTTCAGCGTCTCTTCTCGCTCGACAGCGTGGTCCGGGGAATTCAGGCGGTCATCAAGGTGGTCACGCTGTCGACGGTCGCGTTTGTTCTGTTCTGGCTCTGGTTTGAAACCGTCCGCACGGCAACGGGTGGAACACTCGAACAGTCGGTCGCGGTGGGATGGCAGCTCATCGTCCAGGTCATGCTCTCACTGGCCGGTGCGGCGTTTGTGTGGGGAGTCGGAGACTATCTGTTCCGCTGGTATCGACTGCAGCAGAAACTGAAGATGACCCTGCAGCAGGTGAAAGATGAAGCCAAGGAAGAGCAGGGGGATCCGCTGCTCAAAGGACAGATTCGAAAACGCCAGCGGGAAGCGGCTCAAAGAAAGTCGCTGCGGGACGTTCCGAAGGCGAGCGTCGTCATCACGAACCCGACACACTATGCCGTGGCACTGCAGTATGAGCCTGGCAAGATGAAAGCCCCGAAGATTCTGGCCAAGGGAAGTGACGCCTTCGCCCGGCGCATCGCTCAGGTGGCACGGGAGAATGGAGTGCCGGTGCTGGAACGGAAACCCCTGACCCGGGCGTTGTACGCACTGGGGAAAGTCGGAGAAGAGATTCCGATGGAATTCTATCGGGCGGTTGCCGAAATCCTGGCCCAGGTCTTCAAGCTGAAGCGGGCCGGATAGAGTTGTCTGTTCGCGCCGGTGTCGTCACCGGCATGGCAGCAATTTTGTTCGGAACGAAATTTGACTCGGACCGCAAGGTCGGCGCCGAGCAGCATTGGCTGGGGAAATGCTCACGAGGCTTCCCGTAACCGCAGGGACGGTGTTTCAATCGTGACCGTGGTGCTGGGGGGAACGCTCTTGGTCAACCAGACACTGGCGCCGATGACGGATTGTTCGCCGACGACGGTCATGCCTCCCAGAACGGTGGCGTTGGCATAGATGACAACCCGGTCGCCAATCGTGGGATGTCGTTTCGTTCCCCGGACCAGATTGCCGTCTCCATCTTTCTGGAAACTGAGGGCTCCCAGTGTGACTCCCTGATAGATCTTCACACCGGTTCCGATATGACAGGTTTCGCCGATGACGACGCCGGTGCCGTGATCGATGAAGAAGGAGGGGCCGATCGTGGCGCCGGGGTGAATGTCGATTCCCGATTGACTGTGCGAGAACTCGGACATCATGCGGGGGATCAGCGGGACTTTCTGCTTGTAGAGCTGGTGGGCGATCCGATGGACCGTGACCGCTTCCACACCGGGATAACAGAAAATGATTTCATCCAGTCCGCTGGCCGCCGGGTCGCCATCGTAAGCCGCCTGCACGTCGGTGGTCAGGAGCCGTCGAATTTCCGGCAGTGATTCGAGGAACCGCATCGCTTCCTGCTGACCCCTGGCTTCGAAGTCGATCAAACGGCGTTCTTCGCAGTCGGTGCCATGAATCCGATCGAATTCATAACGTAATGCCCGACTGATCTGCTGGGTCAGCTTGTCGTGCAGCCCGTCAATCAGGTCACCGACGTAGTAGGTGACATTTCCCAGATGGAGATTCTGACGGCGTCGGTAGCCTGGAAACAGGATTTCTTTGAGATCGTTCAGGATCTCCATGACGATCGCGGGACTGGGAAGCGGGCAGTGGCCGAGATGATTGATTTTCCCGAGTTCCCAGTAGCTGTCCACAATCCGATCGGTCAGCAGCGATAACTGTTCTTTCAGACGGATGTCCGTTGACATGGAAGTCGTGTCCATACAGTGAATCTGGAAGAGAGAATGTGCTTTGATGGCGGCATCAGAACTCCGATGCGCGCCGTGAAAAGACCGGAGTCGGAAGATGCTCCGGTGATTCGACACCGGCCTCACGCCGGTCAGCAACAGTCGTGGTGTGAGATAAACGGGTTCATTGCCCGGTCTTTCCAGAATTCCCTGCGGTGTCGGGGATCATGCTTTGAGATCGATCGACTGCCGTGCAGTCGGGGGAGTGGCAGCTCCCTGTGAATATCATCGTGCGTTCCGGCCGGATCTTCAATCCCGCCGGGGGAGCTTCTACGAATTCGACTGTTCGGACTGAATCCGCCGGCGACGGGATCGCAGCCGTGTAAACAACTGGGCGAAACGTCCTTCTGCCGCGGGGGGCGTCGCCACAGGGGCGGCCACCGATTCGGCGGCAGACAGGGGGATTGTCGCTTCTGCTTCGATGGGTTGAACAATGTCGAAGCGGGGAGTGTGACTCTTTTCAAACGACAGTTTTGAGAGTTCCAGTTGCCCCTGAACGTCATGACGCAGCTGCTGAATCGTGCGCAGAACCTGCTCTTCCAGAACGGAGCCGTCTGCAGGGGACGCAGCCGATGAGAATCCGGGAGTCACGGCATCGAACGCGAACCGCCCGTCGTTCTGATCGGGAATCTCGAAGCCGGGTTCTGACGGGATCGCCGAGAAGTCAAAGCCGATCCGTCGTTCTGCCGGAAGCTCCTGATACCGATCGAGGAGCGTGTAACGGTCAATGACCGGTGTTTCGTGCATGGAAACTTTTATTCTGACAGGTTCAATGTAAGGGGCCAGTGGAACGCATCCCGCTCCCAGGTCACTGTCCATTTCGGCGGCAGCAAATGGAGAAATCACAAAATGGTCCTCTTCAGAATCGGCCCCGATTTCATAGACGGCAAACGGGGGCAAACTGGTCTCCGCCGTAACGCCGGGGGAGGATGGATTTCCTGGAGCGAGGGAGTCGTCCGGAGTGTCCAGCCGTTGAGCGAAGTCGGGAATTGGAAATTCGTCGGTATCCCATTCGGACGGTGTGCGATCAGGATGCTGCGCGACTCCCTGCGTCCAGTCTGCGTGTGGGGCGTCTGCAGGCGTCTCTTCCCGTGGCGGGATTTCACTCCAGCGAAGCGGCAGTTCTTTCAGGTCATCCAGTGCGAGACGAACAATTTCTTCGTCGGCCGGACGACGGCTCAAGCCGTAGGCCAGCAGCAGTGAATGATCCGTGAGTTGTGTCAGGCAGCGCAGATTGCCGTCGCTGGCGAGACAGATCAGCTCAAGTGCCCGCGGTGTGAGAACAGTCGACAGGTCCGAGACTCCGCATTCGCGCAGTCGACTGGCGATGAGTTGAGCCGATTCTGTCTGAGTGAGCGGTGTCAAACAGATCTGGACTCCGATCCGTTGATTGAATGCGGAGAGTGACGGGTCGGCGAGCAATTCATCCAGTTCATAGGAACCGCAGAGAACGACTCTCACTGACGGAGTTCCCTCTGGTGCGTATTCGGCCAGGGCGCGCAGTTCTTCGAAAATCCGTGGACGAATCAGATGGGCTTCATCCAGAATCAGGATCAGGCCCCGTTCCGGCAAGGCGTCCAGGCCGGAGTCGGAGTGCAGTTTTTGTTTCAGTGTCCGGAAGAGCCGCAGCCGTGCTTCCTGTTCGGTGAGCCCGACATATTCGATCCCGAGTTCAAACAGGATGGACTGCAGCAACGCCCGTCGGGTTTCCATGCCGGCGGCATTCAGGTAGATGCTGCGGAACTCGCTGCGCAGCAGGCTGGCGGCCCGTTTGCAGAGCATGGTTTTTCCGGCTCCCGGGGGAGCGGTGACGATGGCGATGCCGCGTGCCTGTGTCATGCACAGCATCAGAGAATCCAGTGGATCCTGCAGTGCGGTTCCGGCAACGAAATCGTCGGCGCAGGGAACTGCGGAGAAGGGACGTCGATTGAGTTCAAAGAATTCCTCGTACACCCACTCACCTCGCTCGATCGCGGCGCTCAGTTTCAACCCTGGCGGGATGGTCAGGCCAGAAATTTTCTGGTCGACCGGGTGTTACATCGAATCGTTGCCAGCTTTGCATACAGCAAAACAGAGATTCGCAACACAACCGTCAAAACCTCCCCAGAGTGCAGGTGAAGATCTGAGTGTTTGTTCAGGTGTCGGTGTCTGAAATGACGGTTTCTGTCCGTTTTGGGGGAAACAGTGAAGAGGCCGCGAGCCCGGCGAGCAACGCCACGGCTGGCATCACAGGGGCGCGCATTCTGCCATCACTCCAGTAGAACAGATGTGCGCCTGTCATCGCGATGATCAGTAGAACGGGGGACAGCCAGAGTCGGGCATGCTGTTCCTGGCGAAACTGTTTCAGCAGGGCACATCCCATCCCCATCAATAACAGCAGCCAGAGACCACAGTAATAGGTGGTGACGGCCAGTCGGACAGTTGCCGGAAGAGTGTGAGCCGCGGCACTGTGCGGAGCGATGTTCCAGAACCAGCAGAACTTCAGCCAGCAGGCCTGCAGGAATGTGACGGGATGCCGGCGGATTGTGTCGCGGGCGAGTGTACTCAACCAGCGGTCCCGTTCAATCTCCCCATGAATCCCGGCACTGGCCATCTGTTCTTCAATCTGTGCGTTCCAGACCGCCTGACCGGGACCGTGAGTCCCGTCCCAGATCGTGCCGAACGGTTGCCGGACGACTTCTTCGTAGAATGCCGTGTTATTTCCCAATAGTAAGGTGTATCCCCCATGCGTGGTCATGAAGACGGGAGTTCCCAGGAGAGACCAGTTCCGGATGCCCCAGGGAAGAACACAGATCGCAATTCCCAATCCGCAGGCCAGCCAGTTCCGGAAAACAGAACCCCTTTGCTGTGACAGGGATTCCGGCAGATTATCTGGTCTTGTGCTCCATTGAATCCAGATCGCGGCAACTGCGGCCAGAATGCCGAAAGCCCAGAATGTCGGGCGGGAGAGCAGACAGATTCCAAAGAGAAATCCGGTCAGGAAAGAGCTCGTCCCGGTGCGGGAGCCGCCTGACAATTTCCAGAGGAGCAGGGCGATCAGAAACGCGCAGAGTGTTTCTGTCATCGGGAATGGAACATATCGTAACAGCAGCGGGTCGACGGACAGGCAACCGACGGCGAGAAGGCGTCCCACGGGAGACAGCCCGAGCCGTTTGCCGGTCAGCCAGACGAGTGGAAGCGTGGCGAGAGAGAGAAGCAGCTGCAGCAGAGCCCGTCCCCACTGCTGATCGGGACCGCTGACGGGAGCAAGCAACAACGGGTAAAGTGGCGGACGGAATGCCGTCGGTTGCTCGGTGCCGGGAACAGCGTATCCGCGTCCTTCCCACAGGCCGCGCGCCAGGGCGACATAGATATCGGGGTCCGTGTCGAGATCACTCCAGAATCGGGAGAACACCGCCACACGCAGCAGGAACGCCATCAGCAGCAGACTGCCGAGTGCGAGCCATTCAGTGCGTTGTGGATGTGCTGGCAGAACGGGGTTCCCGTGTCAGAGGCGTTCCGGTGGTCTGGACGGATCCCATCAGGTCGGGAGGAGCGGACAACGGAAACTTCAGGGTGAATTTCGTGCCATGTCCGGGGGCGCTTTCCACCCGAATCCGGCCATGATGACTTTCCATGATTTTCTTGCAGAGAGCAAGACCGAGCCCGGTTCCTCCCTGTCCCTGTTCGTCGGCGGTTTTGGTGCTGTAGAACCGTTGGAAGATCTGGGGGAGTTTGTCAGCGGGAATTCCGGATCCATTGTCTTTCACGGAAATCTCACCCCATTGTCCCGTCCCGTCTTCGGAGACATGAACGGCCATCGTTCCGCCGGGAGCCATGGCCTGACGGGCGTTCACCATCAGGTTCAGCACGACCTGTTGAATCTCTCCGGCGCTGACTTCGGCAAACGGATTGCCGTCGATATTCAGTTCCAGACGGATGCGGTGAACATGGAGATCTTTTTCAACGAGGACGATCACATCCTGGACGATGCGGGCCAGACTGGTCGATTCCCGCCGGGAATCCTGGTTTCTGGCATAAGAGAGCAGGCCGGTCGTGATCTTTGCGGCCCGTTGTGAGGCATTCAGAATTTTGTCGAAGGCCTTGTCCCGGCTCGCGGCATCTTTGTTTCGCAATCCGAGTTTTGCGTAGTTGATGACCGTGGTCAGGATATTGTTGAATTCATGTGTGATCGATGAGGCCAGTTCTCCCACCGAGGTCAGTTTCTGCGCCTGCAACAGCTGCCGTTCCAGGTTTTCGATTCTGGAGAGCAGTGTCTGTAAATCCGGATCGGATTTCACGGGTTGCATGGCGGACACAGATGAATCCCTTCTGCGCTGAAGTCGTTCGGCTGTTGTTGGCATCGGAATTCCGCCACGAAGGACTTCAAGGCATTGAGCCGAGAATCCGGTTCGTGGGTCAGGCCGTCGGAATCGGCTTCAATAGCGGCCGTGATGCACACAGACAGGCTGTTTTGACTTGTCGTTACAACCGGACTGGCGGGCAGAGTTTCTCTGTCAGGGAGCCTTGAGGAAATCGGAACGTTCCTGAATTTCTTCCCGTTTGATTCCCACAGCAGAGAGGGCCTGCAGGAGGTCGGAGCGGGCTCCTTCCTGGGCCGACTTTTCTTTCAGGATCCGGACACGGATTCCGTCGTTGGTGCCGACGGTGTCTTCGGCCCGCCGTTTCACTTCGTCCAACGGAAGCTCTTTTCCCTGGAACGGGTCATCACCGGTGACGAGGCGATAGCGGTCTTCCAGAATGACGACGGTGACGAACTGTGGGGGAAGCCCGAAGTCGGGACCGGCCTCTTCCCGGGGCTTGCCGACCGATGCGGACGGGCTGCTGGCTCCGGTCTCGGTGTAGGAGCGAACTTCTGCCCGGGAGTTGGAGAGTGTTTCGGCGGTGAGTCCGTTTCCGGAAGAACCGCTTCCTCCCAGTCCGAACCCTTTGAAGAAGGAGCCCAGCCAGACACCGACGATCAACGCGCCCACGACGGCACCACCGACAAGGTTTCGTGTTTTCATGGGGAGTTCTCCCGAAGGTTGCCCAGTTCAAGAATTCGATCGTGATCAAGTCTGTCTGCCGGAGTCCGTGAGGAGAAAGCGGGTCGGAAATACAGGACCTTCCCAGTCTTTTCTGACCCCTGAATCCTGTCCCCTGCCTGTCCCCTGCCTGTCCCCTGCCTGTCCCCTGCCTGTCCCCTGCCTGTCCCCTGCCTGTCCCCTTGCCGTTCAACGATCCGTCCGGAATCTTACCACATTCTTTCTCCGAGGCCGGATGGATGTTTCTGTTACTCCAGACGAAATCCCAGGTCGGCGTATTCGAATCGGCTTCTCCCGGCACTGTCTGCCTGCATCCGACCGACCCAGACCGGCATTGCCGCCCGCACGGACTCCGTCAGATAGATGCGTGAATTGCGGTCATAGGTCAGCAGGATCACGACCAGACTCTTTGTTTGCGGAAGTGTTCGATACCAGGTGAACAGTTCGGCGACAAACTGTTCACGCAGCACTTCTCCGTCGTCCTGCATCGGGACGCGCAGGGAACGGGACCGGATTCCATCGGACAGCGTGGCGACGCCGCTCGCTTCGAGATGCAGAGTCCAGACGTCACAGCGTTTTCGAATCTCTTCGTATGACAGCAGGTGCTCGAGGATCTTTCCGGGGCTGCCGGACGCGAGTTGCCGGAACCGCTGCATGATCTTCTCACGATCGGCAGGAGTCTGAACTCCCCCTGGACCACGGGTGGAGTTCAGCAGTTGCTGGATGTCGTCAGGCGGGATCTGGAAGAGTTCGTGGACCAGCTGGCCGATGACCTGTTGCTGGTCCACGACATGCTGCAGAGTCGACTGTGACTGGATCAGTGTCTGGCGATCGAGAACGGCTCTCTGTCGCGCCTGGCTGGCCTGAGTTTCCGCGTACGAGAGCTGCTGTCGCAGGGCGTCGAGATTCTGAACCAGTTCGGTGATCTGTGACTGTGTCGCGGATCGTTCCGTCACGATGGCCTGCTGTTCTCCGGCCAGAGACTGTTCCCGGTCCCGCAGCTGGAAATACTGCAGGAAGACGACGATCAGCAGCATGTCGAGCAGCGGAGTGAGCTGCAGTGTGAGTCGACGGCGGGAGATCATGCAGGCTCCCGTTCCGCGGTGCGATACAACGTCAGTTCCCGTTTCGCACGGGCGACCGTGTCTCGCACCTGCTTTCTGTTTTCGGTGAGTCGTGTGAAGGCCGGTTCGAGCCAGCTGTTCACGAACATCAGGACGAGCGCCCCGATGAGGCCGAGTGCCGTGGACCAGATCGATTCGGAGAAGCGGGCGAGAATCAGGTTCACGCCACTTCCGGCCTGACCGGCCATGTCATCCTGCAGTGCGGACCCGATGGCGAGCACGGTCCCTAAGACTCCGGCGAGAGGATAGGCTTCGATCATCGTGCGGGCCATGTTGTAGATGACCTCGAAGTTCATCGAGTCGAGATAGCGGCGTTTCTCATCAAGGATCTGCATTCGCTGCAGGAGCGGCCCCCGTTCCGACTGCCGGTCGGGATCGTCGAGGACATCGTTGACGTCAGCGAGAAACGCATCGATCTGATCGGAAAGCGGGGCATGCGAGTCGAGCAGACTCTGGTTGCGCAGTCCTTTGGTGAAATCGAACAGCGCGCTGGCAATGCTGCGCAGGTCCCGGCGCGACCAGACCCACAGGAGAAAAAACAGGAGCAGATGCACGCAGAATGCTCCCCCGATGACGAAGGGAGACAGGGAAGAGAGATCCCGTAACAGCGTGCTCATGCCGACCAGATTTCGTTCGAGTGGGGGGAGACAGGTCAGAAGGAGACCGCTGCTCCGTGCGCCGTCCCCGGGAAAATCTGCCGTTCGCCACTGAAACATCGCTCGAAACGAAAGTTGCGTCAACAGGATTTAGGGAATTTCCCGGTCGTCGGGCCATGGATCGGCCAACGTCTGCCTGATCAGGGCGGACTGCTCAACGACTTATCCGGGAAGAGGGTTTGCGTGTCGGGAAACGGACTGATGCAGAAAAGGGCAGGTCCGCACCGGCGGAACCGGGTGCGGACCTGTGGAAAATTTGTTCCCTGGCCACGAAGCGACCCGTCAGTCTCGGAGCAGCCAGCCACGGAGCTCAGCCCCGGCATGAAACTGCTGGCGGAATGACGCGATGTCGTCAGCAGCATATTGACGCTGTTCAGTCAGGTTTCCCCAGACCGGTTTGGGCCAGCAATGGTCTCCGGGGTGACGGCCGATCACGTGCAGGTGCAGCTGCGGAACCACATTCCCGATCGCGGCGAAGTTCAGTTTCGTGATCCCCGGGATCCGGCGGAGGATTTCTCCGGCGAGAGCGGTTTCTGCGAGTGCCTGATTTCTCTGCTCCTCGGGAAGCCCCAGAAGATCGGTCTCGCTGGTGTCCGGAACGAGAATGACCCAGGGGACGATCCCGTTCTGATGCAGCAGAATGTCGCAGAACGGGAGACGTCCCAGCCGATGGGTGTCCTGTCGAAGTTGAGGATGGAGTTCCATGGCGGGCACGATCCCATTGCGGGCACGATCAGGGAGCAGAGGTGGAAAACAGGTGTTCCCGCAGGAAGGCCGGGCGATCCGTCGTGATTCCCTGAACACCGAGTTCGGCAACCCGTCGGGCTTCTTCCGGGGAATTCACCGTCCAGACATCGAGACGCAGCCCGGCATCCAGAATTTTGCGGGCATACTCCGCATCGAGTTTGGCATTCGCCCTGAGGTCAACGCCATCGGCGTGAATCTCTCTGGCCTTCTGAATCAGCTCTTCTGCGGTGATTTTTTCGGGGTCGTGCAGGAAGTATGCCGGCAGGTCGGGACGTTCTTCCTTGACGGCGGCAATGACTTTCGCGTTGAAGCAGATGATTGGCGTTTCGGCAACCGGCTTGCCGTGTTCTTTCATCTGCCGCAGCAGTTCCGGAACGATCTCCGGACCACTTTTGATTTCGATATAGATCTTCTTCCCGGCTGGAACGGCGGAAATCAGTTCCTGAAACGAGGGGATTTTCTCTCCGTGATAACGGGGATTCTTCCATGAGCCGACATCCAGTTCACGCAGTTCCGCGAAGGTGCATTCTGTGATCGGTTTGTCGACGCCGGCGGTGCGTTTTGCGGTCTTGTCGTGAAATCCCACGATGTGGCCGTCTTTGGTGAGATACAGGTCACATTCTGCTCCATCGGCTTGTTGTTCCCAGGCCAGATTGAATGCGGCAACCGTGTTTTCCGGGGCGTCATGCGACGCTCCCCGATGGGCAATCAGTTCCACCTGGCGGACCTCGGCGTGGGCGGTCGCGACGAGCAGGGGAAGGAACAGAACCGGGATCCAGCGCAACAGCATGGTGGTCTCTTTCGTTGGTGACGCCACTTTGTGAAAATGGGTCTCTATGAGCAATGACATCCACAGACTATCAGAATCCACAGCCGATTCCCAAGCGGCCTGGCCGCTTGATCCACAGGTGACATACCTGAATCATGGATCATTCGGACCGGCGCCCATTCCGGTGCTGGCCGCCCGGGAACACTGGCTTCGGGAACACTCCGCGAACCCGATGGATTTCTTTCTCAGAAGGATGCCAGATCTTCTTGAAGATTCGGTGAAGAGCCTGGCCCATTTTCTGAAAGGGACCCCCGACAATCTGGTGTTCGTTCCGAATGCGACAGCGGGGATGAATATCATCGCCACGAACATCTCTCTGCAGCCTGGGGACGAAGTGCTGCTGACGGATCATGAATATGGAGCGGTCATCCGGATCTGGGGACAAGTCTGTCCGCCGCAGGGAGCGAGAACAGTGATCGCCCGACTTCCGTTTCCTGTCACGACACAGGCCGAGCTGATCGAGACGCTGTTCTCGCAAGTGACACCCTGGACGCGGGTGCTGGTCGTCAGTCATGTCACTTCGCCCACCGGAATGATCCTGCCGATTCAGGACATCTGCGCTCGGGCCCGCTCACTGGGAATCCTGACCTGTGTCGACGGACCGCACGCCCCGGCACAGATTCCGGTCGATCTGCAGTCGTTGGATTGTGATTTTTATACGGCGAGTTGTCACAAATGGATGTCGGCTCCGTTCGGGACCGGATTTCTTTATGTGCGTTCCCGGTTCAAGCAGGGATTGAAGCCGAGTCTGACCAGCTGGGGACGGAGCCTGCGGGGGGATGCTCCGAACTGGAAAGATGAGTTTCACTGGCCGGGGACATTTGATCCGACGGGATTTCTGGCATTGCCGACCGCAATCCAATTTCTGAAAGAGCAGGGACTCGACCGATTCCGCTCGGAATCGCACGCACTTGTCCGTTCCTCGCGGCGGCAACTGATTGACGCGGTTGGAGCGAGCCCGTTGTTTCCGGATGATGCGACATGGTACGGGTCGATGTCGGCGGTCGAACTGCCGATTCCGGAAGATTCGACCCGACCGGGAGAGATGCACCCGCTGCAGCGATTTTTGTGGGAGCAGCACCGGATCGAGGTGCCGCTGGTCCGCTGGCGTGAACGGACGCTGATGCGGGTGTCGGCCCATCTCTACAACACGCAGGAGCAGATCGACCGACTGGTCGCGGCCGTGGCTGACTGGATGTCGGGACGGCGATCCTGAGTTCCGGGCTCTGACGCCGGCGGAAGTTTCCTATTTTGACAGAACATCCGTCTCCCGGGGGATTTGCAGAAATTGGACTGCTGCCGGTGACAGAAAACCGATATGATATCGGTGTTTCCCCCCAGTTCGACAGGTACGTTCAGACCGATCGTTTCATGCCAATCAAGACGGAAGCCCTGGAGGAGCCGACTCTCATTCTGACACCGATGGTGGACATCGTGATGTTGATCATGATCTTTTTCATGGTCAGCACCGAATTCCGCCGGCGGGAGAATCAGTATGAAATCCAGCTTCCCCGGGTGACGGAAGCCCGTCCCCTCACTCCGCTGCCGGATGAGTTTGTGATCAATGTCACGGACCAGGGGCTGCTGTATGTCGGAGCCGACCAGAAAACTCTGGAGCAGCTCGAGCAGGAAGTCCGTGCCGCCCGGGAACGATATGCCGAACAGGTCGTCGTGATCCGGGGAGACGGAGAAGGGCGGTATCAGAACGTGATGACGATCCTCAATCTCTGCAAGCGGTCGGGAATCCGGAATATTCAGCTGGCAAACCGGCTGGAAGAGGCGGGAGGAGACTGATGATTCTGGCGGACGTTCAACTGGATGCCGAAGTCTGGCATCTTGTCCGGCTGGTCATTGCACTTCTGCAGCCGCTGCTGGTGCTGGTGCTGATTGTCGGACTGGTCTTCGCGACGGGGCATCTGCTGACGATGATCGTGACCCGCTGGGGGGATCACCGCGTCACATCCAAGTCGATGTTCTTTTCCGTCGCGATGCACCTGCTGCTGGTCGGTTCATTGATCGCGATGATTCCGGAGTATCGGGCGGCAGAGATTCTGAATCTCGCGTCGCAGGAACTGGAACCGATCCGGGTCACTGTTCCATTGGGGAATACCAGAAATCCGACCGAGACCGGGACGGAAGCACCCGGGTTTGAACTGTCGACGACGACCTTCGGAAATCTGCCGACGTCCACTTCCGCGGATCGTGAACGGTCGGCTGGAGAGGCCGCGCCGGTTCCGGAATCGATGCCGCTGCCGAAGCCGAACGACACTCCCGCGCCGGAACTGGCGGCGACTCCTGACCGGGCACAGGAATTGGAGATCGCGACGCCGACCCCGGAACAGGTGAAGCCGGCGGACACTCCCGCTGAGTCTTCCGCGTCCATGCTCACTGCGGAACCGGCGATGCAGGCGTTGCCGCAGCAGGCGAACCCCGGCGAAGGGGTTCTCGCCAAGACGGAACGGAGTGCGCTTCCGGCGGCCGCGCAGGGGATGGCGGAAGCGTTGAGTCGGCCGGATCGTGGAACATCCGACCGTTCCGTCGCCGCGTTGACACCGGATCGCCAGTCGACGGAATCGATGGTGCTTCCCAGTGAAGACGCGGCCTTGCGAACTCCCGATCTGATGACCTCCAGAAATGATCTCCCGGCCCCGATCGGGCCGACGACTCCGAAGCTGCTGGGGCAATCCTCTCCCGCAGAAACTCCGCTGACACCGAACCCTCAACAGGGGCGGATGGAAGCCCGCCCGACCGGCCCGGTGAATTCACCGACCGGAATGGGAATCGGTCGAGTGCGGCCACGGGGAACGGGAACCGAGACCGGTCCATCCGTGACACCGGATTCCGGGCTCGCGATGGCGATCCCGTCGGAACGCCCGGAATTGAGCCGCGTGGAGAATCCGTTTCAGCCGCAAGCCGGGGGAAGCCGGTTGCCGTCGGCGTATCGTCTGCGTTCCGACGAGGAACGGGGCAAAGCCGTGATGAAGTTCGGCGGTTCGCAGGAAACGGAAGATGCGGTTGACCGAAGTTTGAACTGGATGGCGTCGGTGCAGAATCCGGCCGGGTACTGGCATGCCGGTGTGTATGGGGATGATGCAACCACTGTTCCGACGGGGGGGGGAGCGGATCAGCAGCCGGATGTCGGGACGACGGCGCTGGCGGTTCTGGCCTTTCTCGGGAAACAGAATACGGTGGACGAGGGAGCGTATTCCCCTGTCGTCAATCGGGCTTTGAAATGGATTGTGGCCCAGCAGCAGGTCCGGCACTGGGGAGAAGGCTGGGGAAGCAGCGACGGCTATCTCGGGGCCGAGGCCTCTGAGTTCGAAGCGATGTACTGTCACGCGATGGCGACGTTCGCTCTTGCGGAAGCGTATGCCATGTCCCGGAAATCTCCCGAAGCTCAATGGCTCCGGGAGCCACTGGAGAAAGCGGTGCGGTTCATTCTCGACACCCAGAACGTGGACGGCGGCTGGCGGTACGTCAAAGGCCAGCGTGAAGGGGACATGAGTATCTTCGGCTGGCAGCTGATGGCACTGAAGAGTGCGCAGGCTTCCGGGATCCGGATTGATGAACGTCGATTGCAGATGATGCAGCGGTTTCTGAATGAACGTCGAATCGGGTCTTCCGGAGGACTGGCGGGATTCCGTCCCCGTGAAGGGGCCAGTGCGTCAGCGGCGGCAGAGACGCTGTTCTGCCGGCAGATGCTGGGGATGACGAATGATCCCGTAGCCGATGAGGAATCGGTCCGGGTGATTCTGGCCAATCTCCCGCGCGGCACGACCTTGAATTACTACTACTGGTATTATGGAACCCTGGCGATCTATCAGCATGGGGGGGCCGAGTGGGAACAGTGGAACACGGCCATGCGGAACATGCTGGTGGCGGCGCAACGGCGTACCGGCCCGATGGCGGGGAGCTGGGATCCGCAAGATGTCTGGGGAAGTTATGGGGGGCGAATGTACTCCACCGCGATCGCGACGTTGAGTCTGGAAGTGTACTACCGCTATCTCCCGATCTACCGGTTGAACGAAGTGCTACCGGAATAGCTCGATTTGCTCTACGATAGATTTCGGGACCGATTGGCTTTCGATGTGAATCGCAGCTGTTGCATGGCGGAGCCGGAGATGCGAGCGGCGGGCTGCGTTCCGAGGGAGAGAGCTCTTTCTGAGGGGCGCGGAGCGGTTGGGAACGGGTTGGTGTGTGACGGGTTCTGTGTTTGGAACCTGTTCAAAATAAAGTGCTTACGTTACTAGAATTGTTGTTGTGACGATGTCTGCTCAAGAGGAAAATGTCCCCGCCCCGAAACCGATGCGCCTGCAGCGTTTTCTGGCCCAGTGTGGTCTTGGATCCCGGCGGGATTGTGAAGAATTGATTTCCGCCGGTCGGGTGACGGTCGACGGGGAAGTGATGGACCGTCTGGGAACGACGGTGAATCCGGCCACCCAGACTGTCACGCTGGATGGAGAACGTCTGAAAGTCGAGCGTAAAAAATACTTTATGCTCAACAAGCCCAGCGGTTATCTGTGTACGGCAGATGACCCGGAAGGACGCCGGCTCGTTCTGGATCTCTTCCCGGAAGAGGGACCCCGTCTGTTTACCGTCGGGCGGCTGGACGAAAACACGACCGGGCTGCTGGTCGTCACGAATGATGGTGATCTGGCCCAGAAGCTGGCCCATCCCCGCTATCGCATTTTCCGGACCTATCTCGCTCAGGTGGCGGGGACTCCACGTCCGGAGATCTATGAACAGCTGCGGCAGGGGCTGTTCTTCACTGAAGGGAAGTTCCGCGTACACAGCGCGACCCCTGTCAAAAAGCAGAAGGACAGCACCTGGGTCGAGATCGTGATGACGGAAGGGCAGAACCGGGAGATCCGCCGGTTGTTCGCCCGAGTCGGTCACAAGATCATGAAACTCGAACGGCTCGGTTACGGACCGCTGCGTCTCGGCAAGCTGAAACGGGGGGAGTACCGGGAATTGAGCCGGGATGAACTGGCCAGTCTTCATGCAGTGCTGCAGCGGAATCGGGCGGAAGAAGGGGAGCGTCGTGTCCCTCCGGCCGGGCCCCGTCAGCGATCAGAACGACCAGATCGACGGGACTCCGGAGAATACCGACGTTCTTCGTCAGACCGATCCGGTCCGCGAGGCCGCTCGGAAGATCGGGGATTCGGCGATCGTCCTCCACGGGATCGGTCGACCGGCGATCGCCGTCCGAGTGGACGTTCGCCAGGAGATCGTCGTTCATCCGGCGGGTTTTCCGGGGAACGATCATTCGGAGATCGCCCGAAGGGACCACGTTCGACTGGCGAGCGATCGTCAGGTTCCGGTTCCCGGGGTTTCGGGTCTCGTCCCGGTGGAGATCGACGGACGGGTGAACGGAGTTTTGAAGAGCGTCGCCCGTCACGTGATCGGGGAGAACGCAGTGAACGTGGAGACCGTGACCGTCCTGCACGTGACCGATCGTTTGGAGACCGCCCGCCACGGGAACGGTCCTTCGGCGATCGTCCACCTCGTGACCGCTCTTTCGGCGACCGACCGCCACGTGATCGTGCAGCGGGAGACCGACCATCAAGAGGACCAGGTGACCGGTCTGCTCGGCGGGAGTTCGAACAACGGGCCGATCGTGGTCAGGGGTTTGAACGTGGGGAACGGACAGGGCGTCCCCAGCGCTCCGAATCCAGCGGCGGAGAATCCCGCGAACGGCGCTCCCGTTCCGACTTTCAGTCGCGCGGTGAGGGAGGCGGTGGATTTCGGCGGGACGAACGGAAACCTTCTGATCGGGGACAGGATCGCGGAAAGAAGTCGTCGTTCGGAGAACGCCGTCCTTCACGACCCTCTTCGGACCGCCCGCGCAGCCCCAAGGGGAAGCGTCCACCCGGTCCGCGTGGTTCACGATAGAGCGTTTTTGCAAACCATGTCAGATGTCCTGTCACGCGGACACATGATCGATGGTTTCAGTCCTTCCCAGTTTGCCGGTGAAGAACGGCAAGGGGGCAGAGGTCAGGATTCAGGGGTCAGAAAAGACTGGGAAGGACTGAAACTGGTCGAGAACAGGTTGCCCCGGAATGTGGCGGGATTCCAGTGGCGAAGCGAGAGAATTTGATCTACAAACGGGCTGTTAACACACAAGAGACGTGATCAGTGACGGAGGACTTCGTATGAAGATTCAGGTCGTGTTCTACAGCATGTACGGTCATATCCATCGGATGGCGGAAGCTGTTGCGGACGGAGCCCGGTCTGTGGACGGAGCGGAAGTCTCTCTTCTGCAGGTTCCGGAACTGGTGCCGGACGCGGCACTGGAGCGGACGGGTGCCAGGGCGGCTCGCGATGCTTTTGCGGATGTGCCCGTCGCGACGACGCAAGGATTGGCGGAAGCGGATGCCATTATCTTCGGAACGCCGACCCGGTTCGGAAACATGGCGGCACAGATGCGGAATTTTCTGGATCAGACCGGCGGGCTCTGGGCCAAGGGGGGACTGATTGGAAAAGTGGGGAGTGTGTTCTGTTCGACCGGGACACAGCATGGTGGTCAGGAAACAACGATTACCAGCTTCCACACGACACTGTTGCACCACGGTATGATCATCGTCGGAGTTCCTTATTCCTGTCAGGGCCTGACGAAGATGGATGAGATTACCGGTGGGACACCGTACGGAGCGTCAACACTGGCCGGAGCGGATGGTTCCCGGACTCCATCGGAAAATGAACTGGCGATTGCCCGGTTTCAGGGGGAGCATGTTGCGGAAATCACCAGAAAACTGGTCAGGAAGTAATCAGCAGTGCATGCGCCGTTTGCATTGCGTCTGCTGTCGGATCCGTACCGATATCGTCTGGAGTTCGATCATCATTGGTGTTGCTTCTCCGGTCATCGAGAAGCGGTTCAGCCTGGCAGATTGAGCCACCGAGAAAGGATTCTCTCGTGAAAACTCCCTCTGGCCCATTCGATTTCACACGCGCCATCTCTACCCTGTGTCATGACGTGACGGAACGGCATGAAGCATTCGCGCACATCGACATGTCGCGCGTGGCCGTCTGTTTTTCACAGACGCGCTCCCGGGTTCTGCACGGACTCCAGGCCAAGCTGACCCCGATGCGGTTCGAAGGGGGGGCACTACAGTGTCGACGCCGGGGGAAGTTGTGGACGGTGCAGCGACTCTATCTGGGGCAGCGTGAGATGTATTACATCCTCACGTTCTATCTGCCGCGATTTCTGAATCAGTCATTCAAAGAAAAGTTCGTCACCATTCTGCATGAGCTGTATCACATCAGCCCTTTGTTTGACGGGGACATTCGCCGCTTCGAAGGACGCTATCATGTCCATTCTCATTCTCAGCAGGAGTATGACGGGCAGATGGATGAGTTCGCGAAAGAATATCTCTCCTGCAGGCCCCCGGAAGAACTCTATACGTTCCTGCGGCAGGACTTCCGGACGTTGTTTCGGCAGCATGGCGGAGTCATCGGCCTGCGGGTCCCGATTCCGAAGCTCATTCCGGTTGATGAATTGAAGTCGGCGTGATTTCCTGTGTTGAGCAAGGCGATGCACCGGAATCACGCTGACAGAGACTCTTGGGGGCCATGTCTCACTCTTTTGGCACTGTTGCGTTTCCAGGGACTCTCATCGGACAATAGGAATGGGTTTTCCGACGAAAGGAAAAAGGTTCGTCGGTCAGGGGCGGCATTCTCCTGCGGCTCGTCATGACTGTGAACGGAGAGATTGAGTTGAACGGCGCTTCCGGCCCGAGACATTTTATGACGGCCCTCTTCGAGGAGGTCCCCGACCCGACGACGCAGCAGGCGGAAGCGCACTGGCAATTGTCCGTCGAGTGGATCACGCTGCGAATCCGCTGGTTTGGACTGATCGTCGGCTATCTGGTCGTCAATACGTTGAGCCCGGCGGAACAGCGGACCCATTTGAACGGCATTCTGACCGTCGGGGCCGGCTATGCCCTGCTGGATCTTCTCTGGCACTGGAGGGGAGAAGTCTTTCTCAGTCGCGTGCCGTTGTTCGTCTCGCTGATGGAGGCCTTCTTCATTGGGCTGCTCTGTTACTTCGACCGGGGGATCGACAGTTTCTTTCGGTATTATTACTTCCTGTCGCTGCTCGTGTGTGCCATCCGGTATTCCCCCTTCGTGGCGTACTCGACATTTGCGATGCACGCGGCGAGCTATTCGATGCTGGCGTTCACGCTGACGAGTGCGACGGTCGACCAGTTGGGAACATTGATTCTGATGATCGTGTTTATGGGGTGGGCGACGTGGGCGAGTACCTCGCTGACCATTCTGCTGCGGGAAACCGGGAGGAAGCTGGCGGCATTAAACCTGGATCTGGAAGACCGGATTGCGCGACGGACCCGGGAGCTTCAGCAGTCCCAGGCGCTGCTGGTGCAACGGGAAAAGCAGGCGGCTTTCGGTCTGCTGGCTGCGGGGATTGCTCATGAGGTGGGAAATCCCCTCGCGGCGATCAGTTCTCTGGTTCAACTGATGAACAGGAAAGAACTGGATGCGCAGATGCACGAGCGTCTGGGCCTGATCGATGAACAGTTGTTGCGGATTCAGAGGACGCTCCGTGAGCTGATTGAATTCTCCCGGCCGGGGCTGCAGCAGGTGACCCGTTTCTGTGTGCATGACGCGATCGACAACGCGTTAAACATCGCGAAGTATTACAAACGCAAAAAGGGAAAGATCATCCAGACCCGGTATGCGGATGAACTGCCGAAAGTCTCCGCGGTGCGGGATCAGATCCTGCAGGTGTTTCTGAACCTGATTCTGAATGCCATGGATGCGACACCGGAAGGGGGCGTCATTCAGATTGAAACGGAAGTCATCGGGTCGGTGATCGCAGTGCGGGTCAAGGATAATGGGGCCGGAATTGCCGAGGAGGATCGTCGCAGTCTGTTCGAGCCGTATTTCACAACCAAATCGACAGGGACCGGACTGGGGCTGTTTATCTGCAGGAACATCATGCAGACCATTGGGGGAGAGATTTCCTTGTCCAGTTTCACGCCGGGAGAGACGACATTTGTGGTGACGCTGCCGGTTGCCGCCGGGGACGAGGCGGGGCCGGGGAGTTGATTCCGACGAGTGCGCCCGGCGTTGATCGTGGCGATCCGGACATGATAAAAAACGGACGTGTGCTGTTGTTCAGCGCACGTCCGTTTTGTGATGATGGACTCGACTCCGTGGTGTTTACGGGTAGGTCGTCGGCAGGGCAGCGAGATCGTCAGCGGTATGACGCTGTTGAGCGGGCTCTGGATTTTCCAGATTCTCACGAATCCTTTCCAGGTACTCCCGGAGTTGCGCCAGTTCTTCCGGGTTGAAACCCCGCACGGCATCTTCACGGAATGCGTGAGAAATCCGTGAGGTCCGACGCCAGAGTTCTTCTGCTTTCGCTGTCGGCTTGATCAGGTTCTTGCGGCGATCCTGATCACAGCACCGACGGTCAAGAAGACCATCCCGCTGCATGCGGTTGATGACGCCCGCCATCGTGTGCGGTTCGATCCCTAATGCTTCCGCCAGTTCCGACTGCGATCCGCAGCCCCCCGTGTTTGAAAGCCATGCCAGCACTTCCCATTGCCGAAAGGTAATCCCTTCCTTCAGGAAGTAGTTGGCGATGTGCTTTTTGATCACATTCGAGGTACTGACAACCCAGTGGCCCACACTTCTGTCCCAATCGTAGTCAAGCACGATAGCCCCCTCGCAAGATCAATGTATCTTATAAACTTGCATCAACAATCATAACTTTCAGGAAGATCCATGAACAGACGTGAATCAGTTCTTTAAGAAGATTTCTGCAAAGCCGGAATGACGCAATATGTGAAATCTCATGGCGTGAGAAACCGCAGGACGTCGACGTAACCCCTTTACTGGCCGAACACATTTTGGTTGAATGCGTGGCAGAGAGCGCGATCCTTTTTGAGGAACACGTTGTCTGTCTGAAGTCGACTGACGCCGGTCTTGGGTGACCGTGCCATCGATAGATACCTCGCATGTGATAGATTGGTTTCAACGTGATTCGCGCGGCAATTCAAGGGGGGACTGGATACACCGCACTGGAACTGATGCGGATTCTGGTTCGCCATCCTCATGTCGAAGTCACCGTCGTGACCAGTCGTGGAGAAACCGGGCCCGTCAGCCGGGTCCATCCCAGTCTGACGGGCCAGGTGACGGTGGATTTCACCAATCCGACGCCGGACCAGATTGCGGAACAGGCGGATGTCTGTTTCTGCTGTCTGCCTCATCGGGCCAGCATGGACGCGATTCCTGCGCTGCTGGCGGCGGGACTGAAGGTCATTGACCTGTCGGCCGATTATCGCCTGAGCGATCCGGCGGTTTATGAAAAGTGGTACGGGCATGTTCACACCGATCCCACTCGACTGGGAGCGACGGTCTATGGATTGCCGGAGCTTTACGGCCCTCGAATTGCCGGGCAGAGCCTGATCGCAAATCCCGGGTGCTACACCAGCACATCCATTCTGGCTCTGGCCCCGCTGCTGACGGCGCGGATGATTCAGCCGACGGGAATTATCATCGATGCCAAAAGTGGGGTCTCCGGAGCCGGGAGGACAGCCAAAGTGGAAACGCTGTACTCCGAATGTAATGAGAGTCTCTCCGCCTATGCGATCGGTACCCATCGACACACTCCGGAGATCGAACAGGTTCTCTCTGACGTCTCCGGTCAGCGGGTGGAAGTGATCTTCACTCCGCATCTGACGCCGATGGATCGGGGAATTTTTGCGACAATCTATGCCGTCCCGACACGGCCGGTTCAGCAGGAGCAGGTTCTGGAGGCGATGCGGACCTACTATGCCGGCAAGCCGTTCGTTCAGGTCGTTGAGCATCTTCCGAAGTCGAAGGATGTCTCCGGGACAAACTTCTGTCATCTGACCGCCCGCGTGGTGAATGGTCGGATCATCCTGCTGGCGGTGCTGGACAATCTGCTCAAGGGGGCCAGCGGTGTGGCCGTGCAGAATCTGAATCTTCTCTACGACTTCGACGAAACGACCGCATTAGTGTAGAGTGGGGATGCCGGGGAAATGAGGCCTGCCAATGTGCGAGATTCCGTTGCCGATTCGGGATCGGCCGATGGAGTCCGGGGGATGTCGACCCTGCGGGGATCTCCTGCTCTGGCAGAATGGAAATTGCGCGCGAGTGTGAGGTTCGGAAAATCCCTTTTCCCCCATTCGGAACCGCTTCCCATGACGACAGATTTCGAGCGTGAAAAAGAGATCGTGTTGAGGCTCCGGGAGGGACGCCAGCAGATTCGCAGTCAGCTGGCCAAGGCGATTGTCGGGCAGCAGGATGTGATCGAGCAGGTGCTGATCACGTTGCTGGCCGGCGGGCATTGTCTGATCACCGGGGCTCCGGGGCTCGCCAAGACGCTGCTCGTCAAATCGATTGCACAGATTTTCCATCTGCAGTTTCAACGGGTGCAGTTCACGCCGGATCTGATGCCGGCCGACATCACCGGGACCGAGATTCTGGAAGAGCAGGCCGATGGTCGACGGTCGATGACATTTGTTCCAGGGCCGATCTTCGCGAATGTCCTCCTCGCGGATGAAATCAACCGGACCCCCCCCAAGACCCAGGCGGCGCTGCTGGAAGCGATGCAGGAACATCAGGTGACCGCAGCTGGCAAGCGGTATCCGCTCGCTCCGCCGTTCTTTGTGCTGGCGACACAGAATCCGATCGAGATGGAAGGAACCTATCCGCTCCCGGAAGCGCAGCTGGACCGGTTCATGCTGAACGTCGTGGTCAACTACCTGCCGGAAGAGGATGAAGTCACTGTGGTGGAGCGGACCACGACAGGGGCCTCCGAGCCGATTCAGACGCTGTTCACCGGCGAAGATGTTCTCGAATTTCAACAGATCGTCCGCCATGTCCCGATCGCCAGAGAACTGATTCAGTACGCGGTTCGACTGGTCTCAGCGACACGGCCCGGCCAGTCAGGCACCCTGGATTTCATCAATCAGTATCTGAACTGGGGAGCAGGGACCCGGGCGTCTCAATGTCTCGTTCTGGCTGCAAAAGCCAGGGCGTTATTGCAGGGGAAATCGCACGTCAGCCTGGAGGATCTCCGCCAGGTGGCATTGCCGGTCCTGCGGCATCGCGTCCTGTTGAATTATAAAGCCGAAGCCGAAGGGCAGACCCCGGATGGGATCGTGACCCGACTGCTTCAGGCGTTGTCGACTCCGCGCGCATCGTGACGTCGGATTGCCTCGTTCCTGCCATGTGGAGGACAGCGTTTCATCCATCGAAACGCGCGCTGCGCGGGCAACCTGGTCGAGCAAACGGCTCTCTGATCAGCGTGACCGTGTCGCCGGTTTCTGCTGAGCGACCAGCTCCCGAACCAGAGGGGCGAGCCGGTGCATGCCTTCTGTGACCGTGACCTGCGGCTGATAACCGAAATCCCGCTGAGCATTGGCAACCGAATACGTGTGAGACTGACTGAGCTGCGAAGCGAGGAAGCGGGTCATGGGTGGTTCAGCCTCTTTTCCGAGCAGTCTGTAGATCAGTTCAAAGCCACGACCGACGGTTCTGGCGAGTCCGGCTGAGATCTTCCTGCGCACGGGAGGGAGGTCTCCCAGTGCGAGAATTTCGTTGATCCAGTCCCAGAGCCGGACCGGTTCCGGTTCATTGATGAAATACGCTTTGCCGGCACAGGGGGCATTGTTCATCAATGCGTCGTGTGCCTGAATGTGTGCAGCAGCGGCGTTTTCCACGTAGGACATCGAAATGAGATTGGTGCCGTCGCCAATCTGAACCAGTCGCCCGGAAAGTGCCCGCTGGACCAGACGTGGAATCAGGTGCTGATCGCGTGGTCCCCAGATGAGATGTGGGCGGAGTGCCAGTGTGGCGAATTTCCGATCATCATTCGCGGCGAGAACTTCCTGCTCGGCGATCGCTTTGGAGTGGGGATAATGGCACAGGTAAGACCTGGGATAAGGGAGCGACTCGCTGGCATTCAGGTGAGCCTGGCCGTCGTAGACGACACTGGGAGAACTGGTGTAGATCAGTCGTGACACTCCCTGACGTCGGCAGGCGTCCAGAAGATGCCGGGTTCCCAGAGTGTTTGTTTCGTAGTACCGTTGCCAGGGGCCCCAGATTCCGGGGACGGCTGCCACATGAAAGACCGCTTCCATACCGGTGACGGCTCGGCGCAGGGCGTCCGCATCGGTCAGATTTCCCTGCAGGACAGTCACACCCCCGGCAGCCAGTTCGGGATAAGCGCCTCGGGAGAAAATCGACACGTCGTCTCCCCGGTTCTGAAGCTGTTCGACAAGAAACCGCCCGAGAAATCCTCCCCCGCCGGTGACCAGGACTTGCATTGTCGATCCACTTTTGAAAGTCAGTATCAGAGGAAGGGGGGAGACCGGTTTGGCCGATCAGACGCTCGCACAGCGTGCGGACCGATTGAACGGATACCGATTGAACGGATACTGTAATTCGCATCGCGTGGGGGGAGAAGCTCTTTTCCGATGGCTCGCAGATCACGCTGTGCTGCCGACGGGGGGAGTTCCGCCGTTCTGGTCTTCCTCGGCCTGTTGCTGACGGAACAGATGCAGCAGTTCCTGGTAGTTCTCGGGGGAGTTCATATTCCGGAGTGACAGCAGAAGGGGATCAACCGGACAGAAGAGTTCGGCGGGGAGAACCAGTGTCTCACCGGCGCGCAGCAAGGACTGCAGGCTGCGTTCTCCCGCTTCGAGCCGTTGCTGGATGATCGGGATGACGCTCCGTCGGTAGATCGCTGCGAACGGTTGCAGATGCCGGTCTGATTCGACGACCACGATCTGGTGTTCCTGCTGCAGTTCCCGCAATCGGTTCAGAAAGCGGGTGGAAATCAGCGGCAGATCACAACTGAGCAGGAACGCCTGGTCGACCGATTCCGGCAACGACTGGAATCCCTGCAGGAGGGCCGCGAGCGGACCGGGGAATGGTGTTTCGTCGACCACGCACTGAACTGTCGACGGGAGAGACGTCCGGTCCGTCGTTTGTGATCCGACGACGACCACATGACCGGCGGCTGCCTGGCTGGCCTGAATCACTCGTTGCAGTGAAGTGCTGTTCCCAAAGGGAAGCTGAGCTTTGGGGACACCCATCCGCAGGCTGCGTCCACCGCAGAGGATCACGGCGCCGAAGTTGTGTGTCGTCGGGAGGTGATGGGGTGTCTCGTGGAACACGTCACGCGGATCTCTCAGGAGGAACATCCGTCAGTCGGGCCTGCAATTTGCCCAGCAGCTGGTGAAGAGTTTTGATGCTGACCGGCTTGACCAGATGTTCATCGAATCCGGCTTCCAGCGAGGCGATGCGATCGCTGGCCCGACTATAGCCGGTCAGTGCGACGACAAACGGAACGTCCGCCAGCATCTCCTGACGGATCCAGCGGGCGAGGTCGTATCCCGACAAACCGGGCATTTCGATGTCTGAAATGACGATGTGCGGGTGTAAGTTCCGGATCATCGGCATCGCTTCTTCGGCACCGCAGGCGATGCAGACCTGGTGTCCCATCTTTTCCAGAAGTCGCCCGAGAAGAAATCTTGCTGACTCGTTGTCGTCGACGACGACGAATCGAAAGAGCGCGGGCCGGACGTCGTCTTCCGAATTGTCCGAGTACGGCTCTGGCATGGTTTCTGAAACGTCAGAGGCTGGCGATCTGCGGCCCGGGAGGTCTTCGCGAGAGTCTCCAGAGGGGGACAACTGTGTCTGGAGGTTCCGTCCGGACACAGGTGGCAGGAGAATTAGAGGATGAGCGCATGATCGAGTGCGTCAAAATCATCCCGTTTGATTATGCAGCAGTCCCACGTCCGGAAACAAGACTGATGTCCGGAGAAATCCGGTGCTTTCGGAAAGAGAAAGCAACTGATTGTCTGTCAATGCGCGGTCCCGCGACACATGACTGAAATTCCCGTGTCATGGTGGCGGGGACGTTTCAATGAAAAGCCGGGAGAACGGGGATCAGTAGGCTCCCTCGCGGCGGAGAACCGTCCGAACGGTGCGAGCCAGGATGAAGATGTCCATCCAGAGCGACCAGTTCCGCACGTAGTAGGCGTCGAAATGAACCCGGTCTTCGAATGTCGTGTGATTGCGTCCGGAAATCTGCCACAACCCGGTGATTCCAGGCCGGACTTTCTGGTAAAGGCGCAAAACATCCCCGTACAGGCACTCCTGATGCTCAATGAACGGTCGGGGCCCGACCAGACTCATTTCTCCACAGAGCACATTCCAGAGCTGAGGAAGTTCGTCGAGACTGGTCGAACGCAGGAACTGTCCGATTCCGGGAATGATGCGTGGATCCTGTTTCAGCTTTTGCGTCTGGATCCAGATCTCTTCCTGGTCGGGATGAGCTTTCAGATACTGCGCGAGAACTCGATCCCCGTCATGGATCATCGTGCGGATTTTCCAGGCACGGAAGCGGCGTCCCCCTTTGCCGATTCGTTCCTGGCAGTAGAACATGGAGCCAGGTGAGGTCCGCTGAATCTGAATCCAGGTGGCAATGAAAATCGGCAGCAGGAACGGCAGCAGCAGAATCCCGCCGGTGATGACGGCGATCAGATCGAACAGACGCTTGCAGATCTGGGATGTCGGGCTGAGAAGTCGCTCACGAACATGGATTCCCAGGCTGCCACCGATATCTCGCGTGCGTGTCCACAGACTGGGGAATTCTTCAAACTGCGGGACGACAATCAAATTGGGAATGGAATCGCAGTGAGCCAGAATCTTCTTCATGCAGGAGGGTGTTTCGTCCGTCAGCGGGATCAACACCCAGTTCGTCCGGGCATTTCTGGCAATTTTGCTCAGGTCAGACAGCGGACCCAGCCAGTACGGCTCGTCAACGTCTGTTTCCCGTGTTCCGCCGACAATTCCCACCGGCCGCAAACCGGAGGAGACCCGACGGCTCAATGTCAGGCGAAGCTGTTGGACTCTGGGGCCGGATCCGACAATCAGGGCCGGCTGAGCCCACCAGCGGAATTGAGAAAAAAATTCCCGGGCGAAGCAGCGGGTCAAGGGAATGACCAGGAGTCCACTGATCGACAACGCGAACAGGTAGGTGATCTCCGGCAGACCGAAATGCTGGAACTGGTTCGAAGCCGCCGTGAGGATGGCGCTCGACGCCAGTGTTCCCAGCAGCATGTATTTCAACTCGACGATCGGGCTGATCCCGACACCGGGATAAAGTCCCAGCAGAGAGAACGCCACCAGATAGACCAGTGCGCTGGAGGCGATCGGAGCGGCCTGTTCGGTCAGTGCCAGACGGGTTTCGCTGAAGAGTGACGCGCAGAAAGAAGCGAAGAGCAGGCTGATCAGAACTCCGACACAGTCCATCATCAACAGCGGTAAGCCTGTTTTCAGATTCTGAATCAATGACTCTCCCGCGAGCAGAACCGGGTGGGTTCCGGAGAGAGAGGGGGTCTGGTGTGCAGGAGAGTGACTGCTGGTGCGCGATGGCGCCGCATGGGAGACGCGAGAAGCGTGGGCCGGCCCTATGTCCTGTTTGGAAGGACGATTTGCGGGAACAATTGACATTGAGGTTCTCAAAAAGATGCTGGCCGTCTTTTGGTCACCGGATGTATTTTGCCCGTTCTACATCGCTGTGCCAGCCCCGGCTCGGAAGCATCTTTTGTGCCGTACGATCGGGGCGAATGGCCTAGAATCCGTATCTTACCTGGTTTCTGTGTCGAGTTCGAGTCCTATGTGCGCGCCGCAGGCATTTCTCTCAGTTAGTCGAACGGAATAATCGTTAAACATGAAGGAAATTCCACAACAGGACAAGATTGAATTGGAACTCCCAGGTCGGTCTGGGGCCCGGTTGCGAACCAAGCCTGATCCAGGGAGCGTTTCTCTGCCCACAGGGATTGTGCTGAATCCGGCTGTTGAATGATTCCGATGTCCTGTCATTCAGACGCTGGACTGCTGATGACCCCATGCTAAGTGGCCGTTCCCCGCTCCGCAATTTGAAATACGGAGCTTTACTTGATTTGAATTGTTGGCGGGTTTCGATGCGTTGGCGGCCTGCTGCGGGGCGCGTGGCAGGAATGCGCTTGCGTGAATTGAATCGGTGCAGTTTGCAGGGGGTTTTGTATCACTTTGCGGTGGAGTGGTTGTTTTTTGTGCATTGTGATTTGATCGGCAGAATTTGCCGATCAGGATTCTTCGGCCAAACAGGTAAAACGTGCCTGTCTGGACTCGGGATGTGGGATTTGAACAGTGACGCCGGGATGTTTCGATTTCGCCGGGGGAAGTCTGGGGGGGATAAGGGTTTTTTGCGGATCTCGTCGTGCATTCTTCCCGTTCCCGGTTTAGACTTCCTGCAGTTTGACACCGCATTTTTGCGCCGTGTCCGGAGCTGGATGCTCACTTCGTCGGCCAGTGTTGCCGGACGGAGGGGGCAGGGACTTCGGGCAGGCTGATTCGTCTCGTCAACAGATGACGAGAAACCCGATCGGTTTCGATCGGCATCAGCTCATGGAAAAGTGTGGGTGACGGGGCGTTGCGGGGACAGGAACATCACGTGCGGGACGACCGGGACGGGACAACTCTTCTGACAGGTGCGACAGGGCTGCTGGGGCAGTTCCTCCTGGTTGATCTGCTGCGCTCACGTTGCCCGACCGCGGTGCTCGTCCGCCGGAATCGAACCGGGACTGCCGAACAGCGCGTCGAGCAGATTCTTCGTCGCTTTGAACAGGGAACCGGACGCCGGTTTCCGAGACCCGTCATTCTGGAAGGGGATCTGACTCACTCCGGACTGGGTCTCTCTCTGCGGGATCGGCGCTGGCTCGCCGCACATTGCCGAACCGTCATTCATTCGGCTGCCAGTCTGTCGTTCAAACCCGCCGCCGAACATCCTGACAACGAGCCGTTCCGGACGAACGTCCATGGGACGCGGGAACTGGTTCAGATTTGCCGTGATGCCGGCATTCGGCAGTTTCATGATGTCTCGTCCGCCTACGTTTGCGGGTTGAGAAGCGGATCGGTCTTCGAAACCGAGGGCTGGCTCGGGCAGACATTTTCAAACGACTACGAACAGAGCAAGCTGACCGCCGAACAGCTGGTCCATTCCGCAGGGTTTGAGCAGGTCACGGTGTACCGACCGTCGATCGTTGTGGACTCGACTCCGGGATCTCTGCTGCTGGGAGACCGGACGATCTACTACGCCTTTAATGTCCTGCGACTGCTCACGCAGCGGTTCGGCGAAGTGAATCTTGATGATCTGTTTGAATCCGTCGGAATCACCGGAGCGGAACGCAAGAATATCGTGGATGTCCGCTGGGTCGCCCGCACACTGGTCCAGATTTTCCGGCATCCGGATCTGCATGGCAGAACGTATCACCTGACCAATCCACAGGGGACACCGCTGCGCGATCTGCTCGCGGCATTCCAGGATGTCCTCAAGCCCCGCCCGGTCGATGCCGCCAGGCGCCGTCGGCCGGCAGAAGGCTGGGGAGAGCTTTCGGAGATCGTCGAGCAGTTTGTGACGATCTTCACACCCTACTTCCGCGATGACCCGGTGTTTGATCAGTCTCAGTTGCGAATCGCATTGCAGAAGACCGGCGAACCGGGTTGCCCAGCAGTGGCCTCGGCGGATCTCATGGAGATTGCCCGCCAGCAGATGGTCCCGCAGGCACCGGCGGTCCCCCCTGATCCAGCTGCCGTGTCGTGGTGGGAGAATTGGGTTCAGCAACAGAATCCGGATGAACGAGAACAGTTCCCGGGGGGAACTCGTCTGCAACTCATTCTGACCGGGGCCGGCGGCGGCGATTTTCGCTGTGTCTGGAACTGTCCGGACTTGGCGGATCTGGGAGTGGGACGGGGCGGAGCAGGGGATTCACCGGTTCTGTTTTACCTGTCCGCAGCGCTCTGGGATCGGTTACTGACTGGGGATGAACAAGTGCCGTCGGCCCTGTGCGCCGGACGGATCCTGATGGAATCGGACAATCAGGGAGAAGATGGCTCGGTTCTTGCTGATCTGGTTAACAGGTTGAGCCTGCAGCGTACAGGAGGCAATCGCGCGACAGGGCTTCCGCTGGGATCCGGAGTCTATGGCCACTAGAGATCGCACCACGACCGTTCAACCGTCGAACTCCATCCGCTTTGAGCCGTTGGCCATTGTCGGGATGGAGTGCCGGTTGCCTGGTGCGCCGAATCTCGCGGCCTATGAAGATCTGCTCTTCAGCGGCCGGCATGGTTACGGACCGATGCCGGCGGAACGGCTGGATCGGTCGCTGTATTTTGATTCACGAAAAGGCCAGCCGGGAAAAACCTATTCGGATCTGGGGGGCTGTGTCTCTGATGAGCCGACGGATCCATTGCTCCTGGAAATGTGCCGTGAACCGCTGGCGCTCTTTGATCCGGTTCATCTGAATTTCGCGGCGGTGGCGCTGCGGGCCTGGCATCAGGCGGGATTTCGACGCGGAGAATCCCGCTGGAAGAAGACCGGAGTCTATGTCGGGCACTCTGGTGCGACTCAACATGGCGGGCGACTGAACCTGGCGACGGTCATCGAGGAAGGTCTCGACTTCCTGAACGATTCGGCTGAGTTTGCTCGACTTCCGGCCGAGTTACGGAAGCGTTGCCTGCAGGAAGTGGCCAGTGCCCTGCAGGTCACCCGACCACGGAGAACCCGGCAACAGCTTCCCCGATTCAATGGATATACCGCGGCCTCGCTGCCTGCGACGTTACTGGGGTTTCAGGGGCCCCGCGTGGTGTGCGATGCCGCGTGCGCGTCCTCTCTGTTTTCGTTGCAACAGGCGGCGATGGCACTCTGGCAGGGGCGAATCGATGCGGCCATTGTCGGCGGAGCAACGACGAACGGTGTCGATAATCTGATTCTGTTTTCCCAGTCACAGGCCTGCAGCAGCAGCGGGTCTTCCCCATTCGATCAGCAGGCGAGTGGGTTGATCAGCTCCGAGGGTTATGCGGCGGTTGTCATTGTGCCATTGAAAACGGCGACGGAGTTGTCACTGCCGGTGCTGGGGGTGGTCACCGGACTGGGAACCGCTTCAGACGGTCGGGGAAAATCACTGTGGGCGCCACGAGCCGAAGGACAGCAGCTGGCGATCCGGCGGGCTTATCCTGACGACGCACTCCTGTCGATTGATTATCTCGAAGCGCATGCCACGAGTACCCAGCTGGGGGATGCCACGGAACTGCAAGCGGTTCAGTCGCTGCTGGAAGAACTCAAGGACTCCCGGCGAACGCTGCGGATCGGCAGTGCGAAATCGAATCTGGGGCACACTCTGGAAACGGCCGGAGTGGCGGGGCTCATCAAAATTCTGCTCTCGATGAAACGGAGAGAGATTCCGCCGTCACTGAAATTCGAGCAGCCGAATCCCAATTTCCAGTGGGAATCCGGCCGCATTCGAGTGGTCGACCGGAACACGACATGGGTTCCCGCTGATGCCGTTTGTCGTTCAGCGGTGAGCGCATTTGGAATCGGCGGGCTGAATGCCCATCTGGTTGTGGAGCAGCCGGGGCGAAGTGTGCCGGCTGTTGTCTCCAGTCCACCCGGAGCGGAACGGATCGCCATCGTCGGACGGGGAGTCGTCCTGCCGGGGGCGCACAATCTCGGTCAGTTCAGGAGTCTCCTGCAGAGCGGACAGTCGGCGATCGGACCGGCTCCGGCAGAACGCTGGCGAGCGGGAATCGGGATTTCGACGGCTGAGCCGCATCGTCCGTTCACCTCTCCGACGAATTGCGGGGGGTTTATCCGGGACTACCTGTTTGATGCCCAGCCGTATCGGATTCCGCCCAAGCAGGTGAAGCAGTCCAATCCGATTCAGATGATGCTGCTGGATGCGGTGTCGCAGGCGATCGGGGAACGGGACCACGGGACATGGGCTCTCGACCGTCAACGGGCCGGAGTGGTGATTGGCACCATTTTTGGCGGGGAGTTCGGAAGTGCTCTGCAACTGGGATTGAGAATCCCGGAGATCACGCGGGAACTGGACAAGCAGCTGCGTCGCGAAGGACTTTCAGCCGGTCAGATCGAAAAACTGCTGGAGGAGTTTCGGCGGCGACTGCTCGCAGAGCGCCCGGCACTGCTCGACGAGACCGGAAGTTTCACTGCCAGCACGCTTGCCTCGCGAGTGGCCAAAACATTCGACCTGATGGGGGGAGCCTGCGCCATTGATGTGGATGATGCCGCAGGACTGGCAGGAGTGCAGCTGGCGCTGGATCAGTTGCGGTGTGGACACTGGGATCTGGCGATCTGCGGGGCTGCCGATCGGTCATTGGATCTGATGAAATTCGAACAGCTCGCGTTGCAGGGACGACTGGTCCGTTCCGGTCGGGCCGATGATGTCCCGGAGAACTGTGAACAGATTCTTCCGGGCGAAGGAGTGGTCGTTCTGCTGTTGCAGCGACTCAGCGATGCCCGCGCTCAATCTCTGCCGATTCTGGGAATCATTGACGACGTGAACTGCGGGCCCGACGCGGGGAATCCGGCTCAGGATGCCGCACTGGTCCGGCAGATCGGGTATCTCTCCGGAGCGCAGGGACTCGTGCAGATCGTCAAGCAGACGGTCGCCTGGGAAGAGTCGTCCGTCGAAAAACCGGTCTGTTCCTCTGTGCCGGAGCATGTTCAAATACAGAGCCGCACGGAAGATCGGGTCGGGTATACTGTTCACTGTTCGGCTCCGAAGACCGCAGATCGAAACTGTTCCGGAGGCGCGGCATCGCCGGTGTCCCTCCTTCCTCATTCTGAATCCCTCGTCGTAACGGGCAACGCGACGGCGACTTCGGCATTGCAGGCTTCCATGACTGATGGAACCTCAACGACTGGGTATGTGACTCCCGTGATTTCTCAAGTTGATCCTGTTCGGAATCCCGGTGCCATCTCGGCGGGGACTGCTCGTGTCTTTCGATTCAGCGATGTCTCCACCCTGGGGCTTCTGTCTCAATTGGAACGGCTGCCGGCGCAGGCGGCCTCGTTGTTCGACTCGGCCGCAGCGGGCTATCAGGCCGGGCACGGCTGTCGACTGGCACTGCTCGCGAACTCTCCGCAACAACTGGAGAGTCGGTTGACGGCTTTGATCAAGCAGCTCCGGTCGGGGCGTCAGTGCGGTGTGTTTGAATCCGACCGCGCGGTTCTCTGGAAATCCACCCCCCGCAGTGTGCGGACCGCCTGGGTGTTCCCCGGTCAGGGATCTCAGTATTCCGAGTTGCCGGCAAGTCTCACGGTGACGTCGACTGTCGAGTCGTTCCTGGCCGAATTCGATCGGGAGCTCCAGCGCCAGCAACTGGATCCATTGTTGCCGGGCCTGCGGGCGGGATCTGTCAACGTCGCGGACATCTGGTGGAATCAGGTCTGGGTGCTCGGGCTGAGTCTGGCACTGACACAGGAACTCCGTCAGCGGATCGGCGGACAGGCCGATGTTCTGCTGGGACACAGTTTCGGAGAATACACGGCGCTCGTCACTGCGGGAGTGCTGTCGCTGTCTCAGGCGATTCGCATGGTTCGGACGCGAGCGAATGCTGTCACGATGACCGTTCGGGAACCGGGCCAGCTGCTGTCAGTACGCGGGACGCCGACGGCTGTCGATGCCCTGTTACGGCCGGCGAAGATTCGTTACGAAGTGACCCATTTCAATTCGCCGCAACAGACGGTGATCGCCGTTGCCCGGGAACAGGTGGAACAGGTTCGCAAGACGTTCACGGAATCGGGAAAGGGGTCGATGCCGGTGCCGGTGCCGGTCGCTTACCACACCACCCGTCTGTCGGCGGCCGAACAATTGTTGAGCCAGTCGTTTGAGGGAGAACGGTTTCTGCCGGCACGCTGTCCGGTGATCTCTGCCACGACGGCCCGATATCTGGTGGAACCCTCCGATCTCCGCAGCAGTCTTGTTGAGCAGATGACGCGACCGGTTCTGTATGCTCCGGCGGTCGAACGATTGCTGGCGGATGATGTCGCGGTCCTGATTGAAGTCGGTCCGAACAATATTTTGAGCCGGTTGAATCAGGAAATTGCCGGAGAGCGGGCACTCTGCCTGAGTCTGGACATTCCCGGGAAAGAGCATGCGGAACGGCTGCAGCTGATTCAGCTTGTTCAGGACATCGTCGACTTTGGCGGCAGTGAATCAGGTCGGCGGATCGAGTGGCCGGCCACGTTCAACGAGTCCACTGGGACCCTTGATGCGGAGATTCCCCTGTCGGCCCGCCCATTCGTGCCGCGCACAACTCCAATGCCGGTTCCGACCGTTCCGGAAATCGAAATCGTCGACCTGCGGCGGACGGGAACCAGGGGACCTGAAGCGGTTCATGGAGAACGGGGAGAGCACAGCCCGCCACCCAAACCGATTCCCTCACCGGTCGTTTCCCGGGAAGCGGTCAACGCGACGGTGTCACTGTCGGAGATTCGTGAGTTCCTGAAAACGGTCGTGGTGGATCTGACCGGATATGCTCCGGAAGTGGTCGATTTCGATGCCGACCTGGAAGCGGATCTCGGAGTCGACAGTATCAAGAAGGCTCAGATTGTCGGGGAAATGGCCGAACAGTTCGAGCTGGATGTGGCTCCGTCGGGGGTGAAGCTGGGCGATCTGAAGACACTTCAGGAAATTGCGGAAGTCGGTGCGCAGTCCTTGTCGGCCCCCCCCGCCCGGCCATCCGAAACACGGCCTGGCACACCAGACGTGGAAGCCGCATCGAAAGCGAATGGAGTCGTGCCTGCGGAGAGGGGAGTGACACGGGAATCCATCGAACGATTTCTGATCGACCTGGTGGTGGATCAGACCGGATACTCTCCGGATGTCGTCGATCTCGATGCCCATCTCGAGGCGGATCTGGGGATCGACAGTATCAAACAGGCGCAGCTGTTTGGCGAAGTGCAGCAGCAGTTCGAACTCGAGAATGTCGCTCCTCAGCGAACCGGTCTGTCCAGCTTTTCGACGTTGCGTTCGATTCTCGACTTTCTGTCAGCGACATTGACTCACAACGGCGTGGCTGCCTTTCAGTTGTCGGAAACGACTCCCGATCAAGTGAGTCGGCTGGCGGAACCTGTAAAAAAAAAGTCTGACGAATCCCCGGTGACGGCAGCGGTTCCCCAGCAGACGTTTCAGGGACATGACGTTCCGGCAAAGCCGCTGGGAGTTCCTCCCGTCGATCAGCCCCCGGAGGGGTGGCGCGATCTGTTTGTTGCCGGGCATGGGGCCGGTCATCCCCGGACTCATGAGTCCGGGGAGCAGCGCGGTCGACGTGAACGTGACACGATTCGAGCCACACTGCGCCTGCTGCATGACCGGGATGTGCCCCTGTCGACGACGCGGGTCTTTCCGAGTGATCTCGAAGCGGATCTGGCCGGGCTCGCTGCAGGGGCCGGAGTGTCTCGGGATGCGGTTCGAGGCGCCTATGCGTTCTGGCAGCCAGAGACGGTTCCGCCGTCAGACTCCAGGTCTTCTCCACAGACACACCGTCGTGATGTGTCGTTCGCAAAACCGGATCTGACGGGACATGTCGCTCCCCCGGGGACGGAAACCGGACGGTATCTGTTGCGGGTGGTCCCTGCTCCCGTCCGCCACGGGATGCCGTGTGAACCGGTCTTCACCGGGGCGGGACTGGTGGTCGGTGAAAACCCGTTTGCTCAAGCGATCATTCAGAGATTCGCGGAACAGGGGCTCCCGTGCTTTCAGGTTCCCGCGACGACATCACTGGCGGAACTGGATCAGGCGCTCGAGTCGATCTGGAGTCGTTCTGCGACCCCGCATCTGTTTCTCACGACGTCATATGACACCGATGCCCTGCAGGCACTGGATGCCCGGCATTGGCAGCAGCGACGGTTCGCGGGACTGGAAGTTCCCTATCGGGTCTGTCAGCGCTGGATGCAGCGGACCATTGACGAACGCCGGATGGACGGAGGAAGTGCCGTTCTGCTGACCCGGCTGGGGGGAGATTTTGGATTCAGCGGGAAGACGGCGATCAGTCCCGAGGGAGGTCTGGCGGGACTGATCAAAGCGATGTTGATTGAATGCTGGATGCGCGGGTATCGGGCGACTCCGATGAAGGTGATTGACCTCGCTCCACAGACAACTCCAGGGGAGGCGGTTTGCGGAATCTGGCAGGAGCTGGCCATTCCGACGTATGACATGGAAGTCGCGTACCATGGTCGGGAACGACTGACCGTGCAGCCGATTCATCGTCCACTCTTCCCGGTCGGAGAACTGCAGCCGATTCCGCAGAATGGACATTCCCAGATTCGACCGGGGGGGGTCTGGGTGATTACCGGGGGGGCTCGTGGCATCACGGCCGTTGCCGTTCGAGAACTCGCGAAGCGCCATCATTTGAAACTGCATCTGATCGGGACGGCTCCGGTGCCTGAGTTGACCGACGCCATGCGGACAGCGGCGCGGGAGAACCGGTTGCAACTGCGCCGTGAAGTGATGCGTCAGGCGAATCTCCGGAACGAGAACGGGATGGAAGCCTGGCGGAATGTCGAGAAAAGCATCGAGATTGATGCGACGCTGCAACTCCTCAGAAGTGATGGAATTCCGGCCGAGTATCACAGTTGTGATGTGTCGGACTTCTCACGGTTGAACAGGACGCTGCAGGGGATCCGGGAGAAAGACGGCGGGATTCATGGTGTCGTCCATGGTGCCGGAATCGGTCAGGATGCCCGGTTTGACCGCAAGCGTCCAGATAAAGTGGATCAGTGCCTGCGTGCGAAAATAGACGGTTGTTTGAACCTGATGGATGAAACACGGGGAGATCCGCTGGACTGGTTCGTCTCTTTCGGGTCGATTTCCGGACGGTTCGGAGCGAACGGGCATACGGATTATTCCCTGGCCAATGATTCGCTGGCCAAGCTGACGGATCGCTATCGGCAGGAACGTCCCGACGTGCGGAGCGTGACGTTCCACTGGCATGCCTGGGGGGACATCGGCATGGCGACGAAGCCGGAGACCAGGCTTGCGCTGGAAATGATCTCACTCGAGTTCATGCCGGCGAGCGAAGGACTGGCTCACTTCCTGCATGAACTCGAGCAGGGAGGTCAGGAACCGGAAGTGCTGATCACGGACCGGAACTATTTCCGGAAGTTCTTCCCGGTGGATCGACTGGTTCCGGAGAAGGCTGTCGTTCCGCGTGAACTGAAGACGTTGCCGTTACTTGATCCGGAAGAGACCGGTCATCGGGCACGTTCGATTCTGCTCGATCCGAAGCGGGAACGGTTTCTGAACCAGCATCTTGTCCAGCAGCGTCCGACGTTGCCATTCGTCGTCGCCATGGAGTTGCTGTGTGAAGCGGCGCGGCGGGAGACCTCGTTGACTCAGCATGTTGTCGAGATCCGGAATCTCTCCGCGCTGCAGGCGCTCAAGTGGATGACGGATGCTCCGCAGGAAGTTCATGTCGCTGCTGAGCAGAACAGTTCGGAAACGGTCCGCTGCCGGTTGACCGCCGATCTGCTGCGCCGGGATGGTCGGCTGGTGGCCAAAGACAAGGTGTACTTCGAAGGGGAGTTTCGACTGGCTCTGACTCGAGGACGGCGTGTCGTCTCCCGCCCGGACATCAATCAGCTGAACTGGGAACCGATCATCTATCTGGATCCGGAAGCGGCGATTTATCACGGTTCCGACCTGCAATGCCTGCAGAAATTCGCAATGGATGGAGAACAGGGAATCGGGCTGATTTCGGCGTCCTCTGCGGTTCAACTGGGGGGAGGGCACCGTCCGAATTTCGGGTGGTCCATTCCCTGTGCGGTGATGGATGCCTGTCTGTATGCGGCAGCTGTGTTTGCCGCGAGAACCACCGGGCGGCCAAGTCTTCCGGTGCGATTTGAACAGATCTGGCTGGGACGGTTACCGGATCCGGGAGAGCCGTGTCTTGTTCGGGTTCGCCACGAACGGGAGATGGCCGGCGGTGCGGTGCTGGCGTTTGAACTGATTGGACTGAACGGTGATCTGCTGGTGGACGTGAACGGGTATCAGATCGGCTGGCTGAGTCAGTAAGTGTCCGATGGATGTTCCGTCCGGATGCTCGGCACTTGTACTGGTTATGGATTTTGTGAAGCGATGTATCTGACGCCTGTCTCTCTGGAACCTGCACTGCCTCCCCGGGCCTATTGCGATCCGGCTCATGCGGAACTGGAGAAGACGCATGTCTTTCATGATGCCTGGCATCTTGTCGCAGGCAAGCAGAATCTCGCGAAACCGGGACAGTTCGTCACCTTGACGCTGTTCGGCATTCCGCTGGTCGTGCGGAACTTCGACGGCCAGCTGGTTGCGTTACGGAATGTCTGCGCGCACCGGCAGGCGATCATTGCCCGAAAATCACACGGCTGCAGCCCGACACTGCGGTGCCCGTATCATGGCTGGGAATATGGTGCGGACGGGAAGACCCGAAAGCTGCCGGGAGCGTCGAACTTTCCGAAGTTCAAACATCAGCAGTATTGTCTGGACCAGTTTCTGGTCGAGGAGTGTGGCGATCTGGTGTTCGTCCGGTTCAGTCCGACGGGGCCGACGCTCCGGGAATGGATGGGAGAGAACTTCGATCTCTATGCCCGCTGGTTTTCGTCGTCAGATCATTTCCAGTCGGCGAGTCTGCGATTCGAGATCGACGCCAACTGGAAGATTCCGGTCGAGGGTTCTCTGGAAAGCTATCATATTCCGAGTGTCCACCCGCAGACGTTCTATGAAGATCCGGGAGACAAACGGAGTCGGCACACCGTTTCGCCGACCGGCACAACATTTCAAACCGATCTGCTGACTCCCCGGCGTGTGGACCGGATGCTGCAGTCACTCGAGCGGATGGTGTTGAAAGTCGCCGGCGGGCAGCCCAGCGGACTTTATGATCACCAGCATGTTTTTCCACATCTGATGATTTCAAGAACCGATGTCGTCAGCGTCGCGCAAGTGGTGTATCCGGTCGATGCCGGGCAGTGTTTCACACTGGCAATCCTGTACGGTCTGGAACCGCAGCGCCGTTCATGGTGGCGCAAAGCGGTGACGCGCGGCATGGGAAAGCTCACCGTGGCATTGACGAAAACCATTCTGGCGGAAGACCGCGATGTCTTCCCGCTGGTTCAGGCCGGGACCGAGGGATCCTGTAAAACCGGAATTCTCGGGCGTTGTGAGGAACGGCTGTTTGCCATTCAGAAGCACATCGCCGATCGGATTGCACGAGGTGAAAACGCCAGATCCGTTGAACCGGCGAACGTGTCGGCGGATCAGGATGGTTCGGATGAAAAGGTCTTGCCAGCGGATCCGGATGCCGTCACGCTGTCGACCGGTGATGAAGCGGGAAACGTGGCGTCGTAAAATCGTGACGGGCACACCGGGAATGGAGATCGACCAGAGCATTGTCTGGACCGATGCGAGAAAGATGAGAGTTCATGTTTGATTTGAGAGGAAAAGTGGCTCTCGTGACGGGGGCCAGCCGGGGAATCGGTCGGGCCTGTGCCGTGCAGCTTGCGGCGTGCGGTGCCCATGTCGCCGTCAATTTTCTGTCTTCGAAAGAGGGAGCGGCCGAGTCGGTCCGGCAGGTCCAGTCGTACGGTGTTCAGGGAGTGGCGATTCGTGCGGACGTGTCGGATTCACAGGATCTCACGGCAGCCGTGGAATTCGTCAAGGAGCGGTTCGGCCGGATCGATATCGTCGTCAGTAATGCGGCAGCCGGGGGATTCCGTTCTCTGATGAATGTGACTCCTGCCAACTGGGAAAGCGTGTTGCGGCATAATGCGTCACCGTTGCTCTGGCTCGCCCAGGCGGCGGCTCCGATCATGAAGCAGAATTCCGGTGGAAAGTTCATCGCGATTTCGAGTCACGGCTCGATGCGGGCCTTTGCGAATTATGGAGCGATCGGAGCGTCGAAAGCCGCACTGGAGGCTCTGGTCCGGCATCTGGCGTTCGAACTGGGGCCCAGCGGAATCCATTTCAACTGTGTCATGGCCGGGATGGTGGCGACTGAAGCGATTCAATCCATGCCGGACAGTGCGAGCTTGCTGAAGTCGTCTCAAGAGACGATGCTGGTCGATGAGCGCGTGCTGACGCCGGATGATGTGGCTGGAGTCGTGACGTTCCTGGCCAGTCCGCTCAGCGACAAAATTCAAGGGCAGACGATCGTGGTGGACGGTGGTGTCAGTATTCGAGTGTGAGCGGGTCGACGACATGCCGTCTCTGATGGCGTTGTTTCATTCGGAATGATATGACGGAAGGTTCTCGACAATCGGATTCGCTCACTGGCGACAGGATGTCGCCGGCTCAAGGGGTCTGGCCGCTGGTGCCGTTTGAACGGTTTCTGCTCCGTTCTGATTCTCCGAGAACTCCGATCGTGTTTCGGGTGCTGATGCGATTCGAAGGGCCGTTTCAACGGGATCTGCTCACCGAGGCGTTCCGAATTGCCATCGCGAGACAGCCCTTGCTGACCAGTCGTATTGTCACCGCAAACGGACAGTTGGCCTGGCATCCTGATCCGGACTTTCCTGAACTGCAATGGCAACCGGACGGGGCGTCGCAAGCGGAAATTGAAAAGACACCGATTGACTGGCTGGACCTGTCCCGGCGTCCCGGAATGCACGCCCGCATCTGGCCGGTGGACGATGGTCTCACGATCCTGCTCGATGTGCATCATGCCTGCTGTGACGGTCAGGGAGCCCGACAGTTTCTCGGGGAATGGTGGGGGCTGTATCACCAGCTGCTGGAAGGAAAGACGCTGGAACTTGCCCGACTTGAGCCTGAGCAGTTGGCGCACCGGGGAGTCTATCGAACACCGCAGCCGCCGGTTGGATTCCGGGAAGGTCTTCGAAATCTCTACGTGACCATTCGCGGGAAAACGATTCATGTGCCGCGCCGGTCAGGGACAGAGACTCTGGACGGACGTTCGGACCATCTCTGCGAACAGGCCCTTTCCGTGGAAGAGACCGGGCGTCTCCGGGATCGAGTGAAGCAGGCGGGCTACACCGTGAACGATGTGGCCGTCACGGCATCGTTTCTGGCCTTTGCGAAATGCTATCCGGAACTCATTCGTTCGCGGCGCTACATCACGCTGCTGCATCCGGTGGATTTACGCTGGCCGTCGGATCTGAAGACCCCGGCCTGCAATCGTGTGGGCGTCGGTTTTCTGCGGTGTCCGGGGCGGGATTTAAAGGATCCCCGGAAGGTGTTGGGGTGGGTTCGATCGGAGATGCAGTATATTAAACGTCGGTACATTGGTGCCGAGTTCCTGCGAGGTCTGTCATTGACCGAGAAAAAGACGGGGATCACAGACGCCCTGCAGAACTGGGGATACTTCGTTCCGACTTTGCAGTTCACCGGACTGGGGGATACGACCCGGGCGATGCAGTACCAGTTTCCGGTGGTCGATGGAACGATCAATTTTCATGGTCTCAAACTGAACCGGATTTCGGGGACGATGCAGCTGGGCCCGTTCATGCCGATCAGTCTGACATCGTGTGAAACGAATCAGCGAATGACGCTGACGCTGCGGGGGTCTGCCGGGGCCTTGACGATGGATCAGGCAGAGCAGTTTCTGTCGACATACGTGGAACAACTTCTGTCTGTCGTTCCGGAGCCGGGGAAGTGAACCTGCCGTCGGTGGATCTCTGGCTGCTCTGGACGGGGGACTGTTCTGACGACGTGAATCGGGCATGGCTCTCTCCCCAGGAGTTGATGCGGGGGGAACGGTATCGGTCACCCGCCAAACGCAGGCAGTTTCTGTTGAGCCGGATGCTGGGACGTCAGATCATTTCCTGTTCCCGGGATGTGTTGCCGGAGCAGATCGAATGGCCGACGACGGGAGTTCCGCATCTGCGGAGTGATTCCCGGGAACTGCCGCTGTCGATGAGCCTGTCTCACGCCGGGGAGTTTCTGGCGCTGGCGGTGTCGTCCCCGGATGTGGGACTGGGAGTGGATCTGGAAGTGCTGGATTCTCAGTTACGGGTGGGACCGCTGGCGGGTCTCGCGCTGACGCAGCACGAGCGGCTTCTGCTGGCGGAACTCCCGGAGCCGGATCAGGCCCGCTGGATTCAGCAGGTCTGGACGGCCAAGGAAGCGGTGCTCAAATCCCTGGAACTGGAGACTCCGCCGGAGATCTCCAGTTTCGATCTGTCCGAGAGGATGGTCCATCACTTATTGACACTCGGTGAACTTCGGGGTTTTGAGGCGGCCTCGATCGTGTTCACTCCGTTTGCGGCCAACTTTTTTCCTCAGTCACCGGGCAGCGGCTGGGAGATTGAAATGTCGTCCGGAACCAGTCAGAGCCTGGTGGGAGGGCTGGCGATTCGATTCCGTGAGAACAGGGAGCCGGTTCCGCGATTCGAACGGCGCTGGCGAGTCCACTGCACCGACTCAACGCCAGAACTGACCGAGGTGCAACGGGGGGGATTTCCGACCGGGATTCGACGGCTGCGATTACGTGTTTTTGCTGAGCAATCGCTTCCAGGTGAAGAATGAGAGCCGCTTGAATGGCTTTTTCCTGATCCGTGATTGACAGACTCCCATCAGGGCTGCCATTCTCCTGCCTGAACATGTTTTTTCGGGAAGAGACAACCTGCGGGCAGGTTCTGTCGGATGCCGTTTCCGCCAGAGTCTCCTGTCCGGCGGCGACCAGATTCTGGTGACGCGGCACCGGCATGCTGAGCAAGCAGGTTTTCGAAAGAGAAGTATTTCCAAGGTCATGAAAGCACTTGCGGTAAAACCCGGCGTCCCACACAGCGCCGCTCTGGTAGACATTCCGGAACCCAAAGTCGGTGAGATTGCGGATGGACGGGGCGTCCTCGTGCGGACGATCCAGGTGGGACTCGATGCCACGGATGCGGAGATCAACGAGGCGCTGTACGGTCGTGCTCCGATTGGTGACAACCATCTCGTGCTGGGGCACGAAGTGTTCGGAGTCGTGGAAGAAGTCGGTCCCAATGTCCGGGATCTGAAACCGGGAGATTATTGTACCTGTACGGTGCGACGGCCCGGCCCGACTCTGTTCGATCAGATTGGTCGAAATGACATCACGAACCATCCTGAATACTATGAACGGGGAATCAATCTCCGGCACGGGTTCATGACGGCCCGCTTTGTGGATGACGCGGAGTTTATCGTCAAAGTTCCATCGGGACTGGTGCATCTGGGAGTGCTGTCCGAGCCGGCCAGCGTTTGTGCCAAGGCGATCGAACAGGCTGATCTGGCTCAGCAGCGATTGCAGGTCTGGAAACCGCAACGGGCATTCGTCACCGGAGCCGGGCAGATCGGACTGCTGACGACCATGATGCTCAGACTGCGGGGACTGGAGGTCTATACTCTCGCACGTTCTCCGAATCCGGGACTCAAAGAAGAGATTGTGAACGGGTATGGAGCCCGATATGTCAGCACGCAGGAAACCCCGATGGGGGAACTCGTGAAGCAGGTCGGTCCACCGGATCTGATTGTGGAAGCGACCGGTTCGAGCCAGGTGGCATTCGAGTCGATGCAGCATCTGAACCTGAACGGGGCACTCGTCTGGACGAGTGTCACCGGCGGGAAAAAGCAGCTCAAGGAGTTCCCTTCCGATCAGGTGAATCTGGAGTGGGTGCTCGGAAACAAACTGCTCGTCGGTTCGGTGAACGGAAACCGGGATCACTTCGCCCGGGGACTGGCGGATCTGGCACTCGGAGAACTGACCTTCCCCGGTGTGACGTCCCGGCTGCTGACCAATCCCGTCGAGGGATTTGATGATCCACAGACGCTGTTGCGGGAACTGTCTGAGAACAAGTCGATGATCAAACTGTTTGTCAACGTCTCGGCACTGTAGCACCTGTCGCCTGTGAGCCGGTTCCGCGTTGGACTCGCCGTGTGAACTTTTTTTCTGTCATTTGAAACTGTTCTGAAATTCCATGCTCGACCTTCAATTCATCTGTGATCATGCCGACCTGATTGAACAGAACTGCGCCGCTCGAGGGGTTCCGGTCGACCTGCCGAACCTGCTGCGGCTGCGGGATCGTCGCAGTGCGCTGATTGTGGATGGAGACGCCATTCGGCATGAGCAGAAGGAAATTGCCGGGAAGATTCCCAAGGCCACTCCGGCAGAACGTCCGGCACTGGTGGAGCAGGGGAAAGAGCTCAAGGGGAAACTCGCCACGAATGACGCCGCGCTGCGGGAAGTGGAAGTCGAACTGCGCGCCGAACAGGTGAAAATTCCCAACCTGACACATCCGGATGCCCCCACCGGGGGAGAGTCGGAATCGGAAGTGGTTCTGGAATGGGGGCGGAAGCCGAAGTTTGATTTCAAGCCGCTGGATCACGTCGAACTGGCACAGAAGCTCGATCTGATCGACTTCGAAGCCGGAGCCAAAGTGGCCGGGTCCGGGTTCTACTTCCTGAAGAACGAAGCCGTGCTGCTGGAACTGGCCCTGGTTCAGTTCGCCGTGGAAAAGGTACGAGCCGCGGGGTTCACGCTCTACACCACTCCCGACCTGGCCCGGGATGAGGTTCTGGAAGGAATCGGTTTTTCTCCGCGCGGAAACGAGACGCAGATTTACTCTGTGCAAGGGACCGATCTGTCACTTGTCGCCACGGCGGAAATTACACTGGGAGGAGCCCAGCGTGACCAGATTTTCAACGAGACCGATCTCCCGGTGAAAGTGGCCGGGATCTCCCATTGCTTCCGGACGGAAGCCGGAGGACATGGGAAAGCGGTGCGGGGAATCTATCGAGTCCACCAGTTCACCAAAGTGGAAATGTTCGCGTTCACCGCTGGGGATCTCGCGGCATCGGATGCGATGCATGCTGAAATCGTGAAGATCGAAGAAGAGATCTTTCAGGGACTCGGAATTCCCTACCGGAAGCTGAACATTGCGTCCGGAGACCTGGGGGGGCCGGCGTATCGAAAGTTCGACCTCGAAGCCTGGATGCCGGGACGGGGAACCGAAGGAGAATACGGGGAAGTGACCTCGGCCTCGAACTGCACCGACTATCAGGCCCGACGTCTGGGAATTCGCAGCAAGTCCGCCGAGCGAAAAGGGACGCAATTCGTGCATACGCTGAACGGAACCGCAGTCGCCTGCACGCGGGCGATGATCGCCATTCTTGAAAACTACCAGCAGGCAGACGGCAGTGTCGTCGTGCCGGAAGTTCTACGGAAATGGGTCGGGCAGGAACGCATCGTCCCGAAAAAGTGACTGGTCGATGGCAGATGCCCATCCAGGTGAAAACAAACCGGGATGGGCATCGGCCAGACGTTGAACCGCTCAGAATGCGTTGCCGCTGCCGCGATATTCCTGATGGCACTCCGCACAGGTGGTCTGCACTTTGTTGAGTGCCGCCTGATATCCTTCGAGGTCACCGGTTTTCGCGGCGGCGAGTGCTTCGTTCGATCCGTCAATGAACCGTTTGAAAAGCTTCTGGTAACCTTCCTGATCGGCGGAATCGTAACTGGAATCGGCCATAATCAATCCGAGTGTGGCCATGACCCGTAATTCCCGTTCGAGGGTGGCCGGGTCTTCTTTCAGTCGTGCGGCGGTATTGAAGTTCGCCTTCAGACCGTTAAAGCTCGGTTCGATCCATTTCATCATCTCCGCGACATTCACCGCTTCGGAATAGGGCATGTCCGGTTGAGATTCCATTTCCGGCGGCTTGCCTCCGTCGAGAACCACGATCAGCTTCTCGAACGGTTCTTTGCATTTGGTGTACGGTCCCCGTCCGGTCCCGTCTGCGCCGGCGGAAATTTCTGATGCCAGATCCCGGACGAAGTGGGCATTCTCCTTCCAGGGGAGTGATTCCGGGTGCTTCTGCGCCACACAGGCCAGCGCGGTCAGGATGGCGGCATCGACCGAGACGTTTTTGGATCCCTTGTTGAATGTTGCCACGGTCTGCAGGTTGTTCGTCAGCTGGGTTCGCAGCGCCTTGGACTCTTCAAGCAGAATCGCCATCGGCAACTGTTCTGCCCAGTTCACGGCGCCGTTGCTCGCAGGTGAGGTGTCTGCTGGTGCGGCCGGAGTGGCGGCCGGGGCAGGTGTCGCCTGTGCAGGGGGGGCCATGCCGGGATTCGCCATGGCGGGGGGAGCACTGGGGGTTGTCGTGGCGATCGTGGCCGAAGAAGAGGGGGAAGGGACACTGGCCGGGGCCGGCGTGCCGATGACCGTGGGATCACTCGCGATCGTCAACGGCTGGTCATAAAACACATCGTACGGGATGGTTCCGATCCACTTGGTCTCTTTTCCGCCGGTGTTTTTGACGGGGGTGCTGCTGGTGGCGGGAGTGGCAGCGGGGGCCGTTGACGAAGGAGTGGCCGGTGTGGCAGACGGTGCCGCGGCAGCTCCCGGATCGGAAGCGGGAGTCGGAGCAGGGGCCGGTTTGCTGCCACAACCACTCCAGAACAGGCCGGTCACACCACAGGCCACGAGCAGAGTCCGATTTTTTAACATGGTGGAATGTCCAGTGCGCTCGGTCGGATTGTCGGAAAATCCGGAGAGACTGCCGAGAATTTTGGAGGCGCAGTGTAAACTGTCGGAAACTTTTTGAACCTCGCGACCGTTTTTCATGGAGGAGCAGGGAAAATCCGGGAGCATTGCGAATGATCAGGCAATGTTCCCTGACGCGTCGAATCTCCAGCATCACAGGATTCACGAGGAACTTTTCAATAGTATCAATCCCGATCGTGACGGTCGACCATTCCATCGCGTATCATTGGGGGAGATGATTTTCCCTTCGCTCTGTTTGATTTGACCGGTTCTCTTGTCCCAGTTCGGGAAACGACTCAGACATGGATTTTCGCACTTGCCCTGACTGTCACGCATCGGTCCTCGAAGAGGATGTGGATGATTGTCCGTTCTGTGGGGCAAACATGTCCGGCAAACCGAAACCTGCCGCGAAGCCAGCTCCCGCGAAACCGGCCGCCAGGCCCGCGACGGGACCGGCCGCCGGGGCCGCAGCGACTCAGAAGAAGTCGAATCCGGCCGCTCCAGGAACATCTCCAGGAACATCCGGCCGGCCCCCTGCTGGAAAGCCGGGAGCGCGGCCTGCCGGCGCTGCGGAGAAATCACAGACTCCGGACAGCGACGATCCGTTTGACGTCGACACCTCGGCGATGCGTCGGGCGGTCAAGCTGGCCCCGAAGCCGCTGAAGGGGAAGACCTTCGAGGTGGTCTGCCCGATGTGTGAAACACCGGGGTACATGGCACAGACCGACGCGGGGAAGGATGTCCATTGCTGCAATCCCAGCTGCATGGTCCCGGTCTTCAAAACGAAGAAACCCCAGGTGGAAGAGGCTCCCAAGGTGGAGCAGCAGGGGAATCGGACCCTGATCTATGGGGGAGCCGCCGTTCTGCTGATTGGTGCAGCGGTTGGGGGAGCCTATGTGCTGCTGTCCCCCAAACAGGAAGTGAAAGAAAACGCGGTGATCGAAATCCCGGTCGAGACCCGGTCCATTGAATCACTGATCACGGAGAACACCCGGGAAAATGAGGCCAATAAAGCACTGGCAACTCTCCCGGAGATCATGAAGGCCAGCCTGGCGGCCTTTCCGGACAAGATTCGCATTCGCGATAAAAACCGACATCAGGAGTACGGAGTTCAACTGGCGGCAGAATCGTATGCTGACGCGGGGGATCTGACGAAAGCCCGGGAACAGATTGCCCGGTTGCAGCGGGCTGGAGCCGGAGTGGCGTACCTGCAGATCGAACCGCTGGTGCAGGTGGGCTGGCATCAACTGAATTCCGGCAAACAGGCCGAGGCGGTCGAGACGGCGAAAGAGGCCCTGACCAGGACGAAAGGGATTCCCCGCACGGTCCGCCGGACTCAGGATGCCGTCATTTCGCTGGCAGCTCTGCTGGTGCAGACGGGATTGCTGGATGAAGCAAAAGCATTGATTGACCAGGAACAGGATGTCGGCCCGCGCGGGAATTTGTCTGCGTATTGGCGTTGTGCCGTCACTTCTCACACGTTCAACGTCGATGACGAATCCCGGTTCTCCTGGCACCTGAACATTCCGGAACCAATGCGGATGGGAGTCGTCGAGACGCTCGTCAGTCGGAACCAGGCCGACACCGCTTTGAAGTTCACGGAAACGGGTCGGGATGTGGCCTCACGGGCAGCCTGTCGCGCCGCCTGGGCCGGACGGCTGACGCTGACGACTCCAGAGAACATTGAAGAGCGGATCGCGGCCGCCATCGACGCCGGAAAATTCGATCTGCCGACGCAGATCCAGATCTGGGCAGCCGTTTCCGATGCAGCTCACTACCGCAAACAGGGGACCGTGGCGCAGTCCGCGCTGGGGAAGGGTGTCGCACTGCTGGAAACATTGCCTGCTCCGGCAGTCCCTAAGTTTCCCAGCATGAAGGCCGTGTACGAAGGGCACGGGCGCCAGCACGGCGGCCTGCCTGATCCCGCCCCGGCAAAGAGTGCTGCGCTGGCGGCCTCCGGGATTGCTCTGGCTCAATTGCAACAGGGGAAGACGGCTGACGCGCTCAAGACGTTGGAACAGGCTCTCGATCATTATCGAGCGATGACTCCCAGCCCGACGGTGACCAAAGCCCGTTATGAAGACTGTCAGAAGCGGGAAACGTCTGTGCGGTCTGCACTCGGACAGGCAATCAACCAGCCCTCCGAGGATCGTCTGAGAATCGCGTTCAATAACTATCGCCAGCAGTGTGACCGGCTGAATCAGATTGCTCGGGGACGGCTGGATCTGCAGGTTGCGATTCTCCGACGGTTTGCGGTGGAAGGGCATGCTGCTGCCGTCTGGACGCTGGCGGAGGTCCGAAATTCCGCAGGGAATGAAGACTTGCGGGAGCCGTACCGGGAAACGTCACTGGCAGGCTTCGTGATGGCAATTGCGCTGGCCAAAGGGGACCGGACACTGGCGGACTCGATTAAAGGTCTGTTTCAGGAGAAGCCGCTGGTTCCGGAACCGATTGACGAAGTCGAGGCCGTGGTCACTGTGCGGCTCGCGACCGGGAAAATCGCGGACGCGAAAACGATTCTTGGACGGGCCTATCGCAGCAATCTCGCACAGAAAGCCTCTTTCCAGCTGGATTTGATCGCGATGCAGGCCGCGGGCCGTGTCCAGAAGACGTCCTCACTGACGGACACCATCGACTTCATTCAGGGACTGGACGACCTGCTGGTCCAGGAAGATCTGTTTCTGCTGCTGGCCGGGGACGCGGTGAATCGGGGCACCGCTCCGCAGCTCTGGAACATGACCAAAGGAGCCAGAGACATCGATGTCCTCGAGTTTCTGAGTCTGTATCGCGGATTCGTGAAGGCCATTGCCGTTCCCCGGCAGGCAGAGTAGGGGATTGCGGACTTCGTCCCCATTTTTGTCGTGACATTCCTGATGAATCGACGCCTGAATCCACACACGATTCAGGCGTTGGCTTTTCGAGAATGGGGGTGCATGATGTCTCGTGACGAGAGTTCGGCCCGATCCCGTCTGCCTGCCAGGTTGGGGTACGATCAGACAGCTCTGCTTTTTCTGGGCGCGACGTATCTCCCTCCCGCGTTGCTCGTGGCCTTCTGCGCAGGAATGGGGACATTCTGGGATGACATTGAAGGAGGGGCGATCACGGTATTGGTGGCTCCGGTCTCAGGCCTGCTGATGGCAGCAGCTGCGGTGATCCCGCCTCCGTTGATGTTTCCATGCTTTCTTGTCGCTGCCCCACTGTGGATCGGGATGATCCTGATCCTGGCGGGCTATTGCCGTGCTTATGGAACTGCGTGCTGGAGGATCGCAGCGGTTCTGGCGGCGGTGTCTTTGCTGCAAAGCTGGATTTTGCTCACGGTCCTGTCTCACATGTGACACTGCAGTCTGTGAAAACGAAGCGAGCCGCTGAAGAATGTCTTCTTCAGCGGCTCGCTGGATATCAACAGGTTGGTAGTGGCTTTGGACTGGGAATGCGAATGCTGTTTGCATTACTGCATTTGAGCTGACTCA